>Ga0101944_10000152_pt1 | contig 235395 bp, 189 predicted proteins | sample DewCreD2012metaG_FD_75245 | JGI IMG/M metagenome (GOLD analysis project Ga0101944, IMG submission 75245) | Hot spring sediment bacterial and archeal communities from British Columbia, Canada, to study Microbial Dark Matter (Phase II) - Dewar... ...
CCCTTTCGCTGGGGGTAGCCACTTACCCCCTGTGTGGCAACTGCGGCGAAGACATCCTCTTTCAGGCCGATCAGGCCCTCTACCGCGCCAAAGCGGCCGGGCGCAACCGGGTAGAGGTCAGCGATATCAATAGTTGTCCATAATCTGCTCAATCCGTGAGTAAATCCAATCCTCGTGGGTATCGCTCAGATTTTTTGAGAAAGCCCTACCCAATCCTCGATCCTCGTGAAATGCTTGACGCAATAGAACAAATTTGCTATGATCTGAGCAATAAACGATCATCAAAGGGAACCGGCATGGAACCATTGAGAACTGGAAATATTACGATCCAATGCGAGGATCGGGCTTTCAAGGGATATATCAACGGGCAAGGCCCCGGCGTGCTGGTGCTGCACGCCTGGTGGGGATTGACTCCCTTCTTCAAAGAATTGTGCGACCGCCTGGCCGCGGAGGGCTTCTGCGCCCTCGCGCCCGACTTACACCAGGGCAAAACCGCCCGCACCATCGCAGAGGCTGAGGCCCTGATGGCAAAGCGCGATTACGAGCGTACCCGCATTGTTGTTGCTACGGCGGCGAATTACCTGCAAAGCCGCCCCGAGGTACAGGGCAGCCGCCTGGCACTGGTGGGGTTTTCGATGGGCGCCGCCTGGGCCATTGCCCTTTCCAGCCTGGCTCCGGGGCAGGTAGCCGCGGCAGTGCTGTTTTACGGCGTGGCCGAGGCCGATTTTTCCACCATCCGCGCGGCTTTTCAGGGTCACTTCGGCGAAGAAGATGATGATACTCCCATCCGCTACGCCGATCAGATGGAAGCCGAAATGCGCGCGGCGGGCCTGCAGGTTACGTTTTACCGTTATTCGGGCGTCGGCCACTGGTTTTTCGAGTCTGACCAACCCGCTTACTATAATGAAAACGCCGCTGTCCTGGCCTGGCAGCGCACCCTTTCATTCCTGCGGGAACAGAATTATTAATTTACCCTGCCGGCTTAAGCACGGTAGATTTAGAGCGCGTGGTTTGCAGTGGAGACTGGTTGGGCCGGCGCTCTAAGATTTCCAGCGACAGGTCAATAAGCTCGCTGGCCTCTTCGGGGGCCATTGTCCCAACCGTCACCATATCACAGTCGCGGATGGCGTTCCAGGTGAAGGTAAGCGCCTGATAGGGGCGAATCTGCCCGGCGGCCATGGTCTTAATCGTCATCACCGGCTTTTTAGCGTTCTGGATGATGCGTCCCACCCAATCCACCTCTAACTGCATCAGGTAGCCCATCAGGTTAAAAGGCTGGATATACGTTTCCACGTCCAGACCGGTTTCATCGGCGAATACTACCGTCTCTGGAATGTGCGTGCTTAACCCTGGGACCATTCCCCGCTCGCGGATCATGCGGCAGAGGGTGTCCATCTGACGAATCTGGCGGGTGCATTTATCCACCATCACATCGGTGGTGCTGGTATGGGGCATGCAAATCGCCACGCCCTTGGCCATCTCCGCGTCGAGGATGCGCGCGGCTTCATCCAGGTCAAACCCATCAAAGGGCGTGCGCGCGTTGGTCGGAAAGCTGGGGGTGGAGACGATCACGGCTTTCACGCCGGTGCGCTGCTCGGCCTCGCGGATCGCGTCGGGGATGCAGGTTTTGGTGTGCGGACACATGATTGTATCCACCCCGGCCTTGAAGAACACCTCAATGATGTCGGCGATGTCTTTGACATTTGTGACCATGCGCTCCACCGAGCGGCTCTTCGACCAGGTACAGTGGGTATAGCCCAGGAACCAGTTTGTCCCAATAATCATCCGCGAAGTGGACACTCCGCCAACTATGGTGCGTGGGAAGTTCGTCATGGCACTGCTCCTTATCTGTGGATCGTTATACGGAATATTGGCTGTAAGCAGGGAAAACGGACAAGGATATTATACTCCGCTTCCAGCGGCATCTCTCCGTGGTTACGCTGTTCCTGAGCGCCCCTCCCAGAGTCTTAAAAACACCACCCCGCCCAAGGTTACCACGCTGCCAAGCGCCTGCATGAGGGTCATCTGTTCGTTGAGCAGCAGGTAAGCCGTTAGCGCGGTAAAGACCGGCTCAAGGGTGAGGATCAGGTTGGCGACGGATGAAGGCAGCAGGCTGAGGCTGACGTTGTACAATCCAAAGCCCCCCACCGTCGGTACGGCGGCCAGCAGAACCAGCACCGCCCAACCGGCTAGAGCCGTACCCAGGGTAAAGAAATCCGCGCCCGATTGGGCGCTGCCCGGCAGCGGCCCACCTGGCAGCAGGTTTGCCAGCAGCAAGAAGGCCCCGGCAAAGCCAAAGGTATACAACAGGGTGGTCCAGGGATTCAACCCACGGTGGGCGGCCTGCCGGCCCATCAGGCTGTAGACAGCGTAGAGCAGTCCTGCCAGAATGCCCGCCAGGGCCCCACCGGCGTTCAGGCGCAGGCTGCCGGACTCGAACAATCCTGCTACCAGGGCACACCCGGCCAGGCTCAGGCCTGCCGCCGCCAGACGCGCCCACGTGAGCCGTTCTTTCAACAGCCACCAGCCCAACAATACCGTGAACCCCGCCGAGCAGTAGACCAACACCGTCGCCACCGCCGCCCCGTTGAGGGCCACCGAGAGGGTCCACAGGGCATTAAACAGTGCCAGCGACAGGCCGTAGCCCAGCAAATAGCGCAAGTCATTTTTGCCTACACGCAACAGAGCCGGAAACCCAATCCCCAACACCGGCAGCAGCGTGACCACCACAAACACATCCCGCCAGAAGGCCAGCACCAGCGGCGGCAGCGCATAGGTTTGCGTCAGGTGGCGGATGAAGATTGCCGTTGTTGATAGAAAAGCCGCCGCCGCCAGCGCCGCCGCGTAGCCGCGCGTCAACTGCGCGCGCGGCGAACCGGTTGGCCTCCATTCAACAGTTTCACGTGGCTTCTGCACTCATTCCTCCCCTGGTCAGCTTCCAGCGATCAGCCCGGCAGGGAGGCAGAACCTCCACTCTCCTTCCTAAAAACCCCTGCGGGGTAAAATTGCGAACCCCGCAGGGGTTTTTACATCCTGCACGCGTCTGTCAGGCTGACGGCGGTAAGCCAACCGCCGCAGTTAGTACGACTGATACAACGACCTCACCCGCACCGCCTGCCGGGCCTGCTCCACCGTCCACCCCTGCGGCAGATCACACGTCACCGTCACCGACTGGCCGGCCGGCACATCGAAATAATTATCCGAGAAGACCACGTCCGCCCCTTCCAGCGCCACCTCCACAAAGCGCGCCAGCGATGCCGCCCGCACGCAGAACGCCACCTGACCACTGCCTGCCGCTTCTACGGCTACCGTAAGCTGTGGGTCCACCAGTTCCAGGTGTTTGTTGGGGCAGAAGGTGGCTGCCTTCACCACCTGGCGCTGTCCGGCTTCCCATAATTCCGCCGTAAAGATCACCCGGCGCTTATTGGCATCCGTCACCTGAGCGGAGAAATCCAGCGAGGCCACCAGCGTATCGGCAAGCGGCGCGGCGGTAACGTCCAGCGTCCCGCTATCAATCACCTGACCGTCGAGCTGTTCCAGCTTCCAGCGGACTTCACCCTGCCAGGCGCGGGTCAGATCGCTGGTGACGTGCAGGCCCATGCTCGTCCCGGCGTCTTCAATTGAAAGCAGTACTGGGGCATAAAAGCGCCTGGCGGCGTAGTGCAGGGCCTTCCAGCGCCCGAAATAATCCAGGCTCGACCACGAGGCCACCGGCCAGCAGTCGTTCAACTGCCAGATCAGCGTCCCCGAAACGCGGTGCATGTTGCGCCGCCAGTGTTCCACCCCGTAGCGGATGCCCTCGGCCTGTAAAACCATGCTCAGGTAGACGAGCGACTCGAAGTTGTTAGGCATGCGGAAGGTGTCGGTCATCTGGGCAATCATCAGGCCGTTGCCAGAGCCAGAACGCTGGTGGTGCTCCATGATGTAAGAGGTCATGTTCTGGTCCTGCGGCGCGGCGTAGGTCTGGATGGTCTTGAAAGGCGGCAGGGCCTGGAAGCCGAACTCGCTCATAAAGCGCGGGAACTGACTGCGGTAGGCCGTGAAGGGCTTACGCCCGTGCCACACGTCCCAATAATGGCAGTCACCGCGCGCCTGGCTGGAAGGCTGGGCAAACGGAATGCCCGAAGAGGCCGATGAGGGCCAATAAGGGGTGTCTGGATCTTCTGATGCGATCACATCGGGCAGCAGATGGTGGAACATGCGGTCATAAGCGGCTTTGAGGCGCTGGTTAACCGGGTCTTCGGGCCTGTTCCAGCCCCATTCGGCCCATCCCTGCTCCATCTCGTTGTTACCGCACCACAGCGCCAGGCTGGCGCGGTGGCGGATACGCCGCACGTTCTGAATGGCCTCTTCCTCAACGTTTTCAAAGAAGGCCGGGTCATCGGGGTAGATGCCGCAGGCAAACACAAAATCCTGCCAGACCATGATGCCATAGCGGTCGCACAGGTCGTAAAAGCGTTCTTCCTCATAGAAGCCGCCGCCCCAAACCCGCAGCATGTTCATGTGCGCCTGCGCCGCCGAGCGGATCAGCCCTTCCAGATGAGCATCGCTGATGCGCGTGGGGAAGGAATCCGCCGGGATCCAGTCGGCCCCTTTGGCAAACACCGGCACGCCGTTGACCACAAACGTAAACGACTCACCCCATTCGTCCGGTTCCTGGCGCAATTCGATGGTGCGCAGGCCCATCTGGTAGGTTTTGGCGTCCAACTGTTTTTCGCCAGCGTAGAGCAGCACCTCCGCGCGGTAGAGGGGCTGTTCGCCGTAGCCATTCGGCCACCACAGCGCCGGGTTTTCGATCTCCACAATGGGGAAGGCTTCGGATGCTTCTACCCCCACCCGCGATTCGTAAACACTGCCGTCGGGGGCCGTCAGGCGCAGCGCGGCCGTCAGCTCGCCGTCAACCCATTCTTCGACCGCAATTTCAGCCCATACCACTGCCAGATCGGTCCCATCCTCGGTTTTCTCAAACCGCTGGCGCAGGTAGGCGTCGTTAATGCGCGCCTGGCTGTAGCCTTCCAGCCGGATATCCTTCCAGATGCCGATGGGCGGCAGTTTTGGGCCCCAATCCCACCCCCACTGACAGGGGGCTTTACGCAGGTGCGGCCCGCCGGGGATGTCTCCGCCGCCGATGAGGGGCTTTTCTTTCTGCTTCTCGGTGATGTACGGCACCGGCGCGCCAAACAATACGCGGATTTCATTCTCTCCGCTGGTCAGCAGGTCTTTTACGTCCCATGAATATTGGCGGAACATATTGTCGGTATGTCCCAGCCACTGGCCGTTCAGGTAGACGTCGGCTAACGTATCCAGCCCATCGCATACCAGCAGGATTTTCTCTGCCTGCATCAGCGCGCCGTCTACGGTAAAGCTGCGCCGGTACTCCCAATCGGTTTCGGCCACCCACATCACCTGTTTTTCATTGTCGCCCACAAACGGGTCTGGGATATGCCCATGCTTCATCAACGTGGTATGAACATCACCGGGGACCACGCCATCCATCCACGCTTCAGTATTGGCCTGCCGAACCTGCCAGGCCCCGCTCAACGATTGCTGCTGCATCTTATTCTCCTAAAATCCAAAAGTGACCAAAATGGACACAGATAAACCCAAATGGTGAGAAACTGCGACAATTATATTACAATTCCTCCATGAGTGAATCACCCGAAACCCTGCCTCTCAGCCTGTTAGAGCGCCTGGCGCAGCAGTTTGAATGGTACGCCCGCAACGTCTACGGCGCAGGACCGGGCGGCCCTGCATCCGCGGCGGCCTCGCCCCTCTATGCCGCGCTGGCGAGCGCCATAGCCCAAGACCCAGCCGTCCTGGCCCTGGCCGTTCACGCTGACCATTCTCAGCCGCTGCCCAACCTGCTCTTAGGCGCGGTGCATTACCTGCTGCTCAGCGGCGCATCCCCCGAACTGGCGGAGTATTACCCAAGCCTGACGGACCGCCCCCAACCATCCAGCGATGTTTACCCGCTCTTCCGCCAGTTTGCTCTCGATCACTCCGCCACCATCCGCGACCTGGTCAGCACGCGCCGGGTACAGACCAACGAAGTGGGGCGCTGCGGCTGTCTGCTGCCCGCCTTTGGGGTGGTCTTTCAGCGCGGCGGCGAAAAGCCCCTGGCTCTGATAGAAATTGGGGCCAGCGCCGGCCTGAACCTGGTGTGGGAACGCTACAGCTACGATTACGGCCCCGCCGGGCGCATTGGCGACCCCGACTCGCCGGTGCAGCTTGCCTGCGCCCCCCAGGGCAGCCGCACCCCGCCCCTGCCCCCAACACTGCCCAAAGTGGTTTACCGCGCTGGCATCGACCTGGCCCCCGTTGATTTGTATAATGAAGATGCTGTACGCTGGCTGCGCGCCCTGATCTGGCCTGAACACACCGCCCGCGCCGCGCTGCTCTATCACGCTGTACAGGTGGCCCGCCAATCGCCCCCGCGCCTGCTGGCCGGCGACGCCGCTGAGCTGCTTCTGCCCACCCTGCAAAGCGCGCCAGAAGGGGTGACCTTATGCGTGTTCCACAGCTTCACCCTCTACCAGTTCTCTTCCGAGGCGCGCAGCCGCTTGAACAACCTGCTGACCGATTTTAGCCGGCAGCGCAGACTGTTTCGCGTTGCGCTGGAATGGTACGAAGACCGGCCCCGCACCCAACTGGAACTATCCACCTATCACGCCGGGGCCGAAGAGCGTGAACTGCTGGCCTACTGCGAAAGTCATGGCAGAGCCATCGAGTGGATAAAATGAAATTGGTCCCACACTCTGAAGAATGGTACGCCTGGTTATCCGCCCGGCAGCAGGGCTACTTTTACCCAGGCCGCCGCATCCTGGCTCCCTGGCATGGCGAAGACAGCTTCAAGGCGCTGGTGCTGGAGCATCTCCGTCCAGAGATGGACGTGCTGGAAGTGGCCTGCGCGCAGGGCGAACTGGCGCTGGCCGTGGCCCCGCACGTCCGTTCGATACTGGGATACGATGCCACCCCAGGGTACATTGATCTGGCCCGCCAGGCGGCGCAAGAGCGCGGCATTACCAACGCCCGGTTTGTGGTTCACAATTCGCGGGCAGAGTACAACGGCGGCCGTCCGCGTACCCCCGCGGCGGATCATTCGGTGGATCTGTGGATCAACAGCAAAGGCCCATTTCACCCCATTTTAGACGCGCCGCGCGTGTGCCGGCCCGGCGCGGTGCTGCTCATGCTCGTCCCGGCGGGCGGCGTGCCGGCCGGCGGGCTGCCCCCTCCCTGGAACGACTGGCTGCCGGACCCGTTTCGCTGGCAGCCGCCCCCTCAGGGCTACGACCCTAACTGGGCTTACCAGTCTATTACTCAGCGCCTGGCTGAAGCCGGCTTGCGCCTGCATAGCTGGTGGGATTTTGACACGCCCGAAATTATCCCAGACCCCAGGGAGCTATATATCACCCTGGCGTGGCCTTTTATGGAAGAGGAGATTCCATCTTATGAAGCCATCAGGCCGGTTTTGGAGCGCATCTTTCAGGAATTTGCCGGGCCGCACGGCTTAGAAAACCGCCGCCGCAGGTCAATCTGGAAAGCAGTGATTCCAGAGGATTGGATTTCCAAGGGCGCGTAACGCGCCATTCGACAAACAACCTCGAAGATGAAAATCAGGATTTTTATCCTGAAAAACCATGACCCTTGTACACAAGCCCACCCGCGAAATTGACTATAATTCGCGGGTGGTTTAACGTTTGCAGGCCAACTTCGATTATCTTTAGCGACGAAACGAGGTGACTTTATGGCAAGCATTGTATATTACGGTTCTCCGCGCCAGGCACGTTGGGAAGCCAAAGAAACCCTGCCAGCCAAGCTAGACCAGATTCTCACGCGCCTCAACCTGCGCGAGCGCGTTAAAGGGGAGACGGTCGCCATCAAGCTCCACCTGGGAAACAATATGGGCTATTCCACGATTCACCCTGTGTTTGTGCGCCGGGTGGTCGAAGCCGTTAAAGAAGGCGGCGGGCATCCCTTTATCACCGACCTGAGTTGGGATACGCGCGCCAGTGAAACGCGTGGTTATACCGCTGAGACGTTGGGCTGCCCCATCTACCCCACCGCCGGGATTAATGATCGCTACAGTTACGCGATTGAGAGGCTGTACAAAGGCATCACCCATTGGAAAGTCGGCGGCATGATCCACGATGCCAGCTTTTTGGTGAACTTTGCCCACGCCAAAGGCCACCCAAGCTGCGGCTACGGCGGCGCAGTAAAGAACTTGGCTCTGGGCTGCATGATCACTGAAACCCGGCGGGCCATGCACGATGTTAACCACTACAACCCTTATTGGTTCCCCGAAAAATGCCCGGATGAAGAAACGCGCCGCAAGATCATCGCGGCCTGCCCGTTTGGCGCACTGGTGGAAGATAAAAACCAGGCCGGGGGCATTCACCTGCACTACGAACCGTGCAATCAGTGCCTGCGCTGCCTGAAAGTGGCCCCGCCTGGCAGCCTGAAGATCAATCCTGAGAACTTCTATGCCTTCCAGGAAGCCTGCGCCATCAGCACGGCCGTCACCCTCTCCACCTTCGAGCCAGACAAGGCCGTTCACCTGGTGCTGGCGACCCAGATCACCCCATTGTGCGACTGCTTCGGCTTTACCTCGATGCCCATCCTGCCAGACGCGGGCATTTTTGGCTCGGATGACATTGTGGCGGTCGAGCAGGCCGTGCTGGACGTGACGGGACAGTCGAAACTGATCGAGGAAAACATCCCCACCACGATGGAAGTTCACTGCCGCGAGGGGCATCCCTTCGCGCAGTTGCACGGCCCCTACAAAGATCCCTACAAGATCACGGAATATACCGAGGCGTTGGGCTTGGGCAGTCGGAAGTATGAACTGGTGGACGTCCTGCCGGTGGAAAAATTCGCCCGGCCTTCGCTGGGGTATGTTTCGGCATCCTGAGACGGCGGGTAGATCATCCCGTCCTTCTCATCGAGTACAATAAGAAATCAGCGGTACAGCATCGGTCTCTCTGATCCGGCGAGCTATTTTTCTTACCACTTGAAGGAGGACGGGAAACGCCATGCCCAAGAAAGTATTTGTCAGTGGGTGTTTTGACCTGCTGCACAGCGGCCATGTTGCTTTTCTGGAAGAAGCGGCGAAGTACGGCGACCTGTATGTTGCGTTGGGTTCTGACCAAACCGTGTACGACCTCAAGGGCCGGCCACCGGTCAATAATCAGGAAGAGCGGCTTTACATGGTGCAGGCGCTCCGCTGCGTCAAGCAAGCGTTCATTTCGCGCGGATCGGGCATGTTGGACTTTATTCACGAATTTAAGGAAATCCAACCGGATATTTTTATCGTGAACGAAGATGGCAACCTGCCCGCCAAGCGCAAGCTGTGCGAAGAGCATGGGGTTGAATACCTGGTCTTAAAACGCATCCCCCACGGCGGTCTGATGGCTCGTTCCACCACCGCTCTGCGCACAGTCGTCACCATCCCCTACCGCATTGACATGGCCGGCGGCTGGCTTGACCAACCTTATGTCTCCAAACACTATCCAGGGCCGGTGATTACCTTTTCCATTGAGCCGACCATCGAGTTCAATGACCGCAGTGGGATGGCTACCAGCACCCGCCGCAAAGCGATTGAGCTGTGGGGGCCGCGCCTGCCTGTCGGCGACCCAGAAAAGCTAGCCAAACTGTTGTTTAGCTACGATAACCCACCCGGTAAGCCTTACATCTCTGGCTCGCAAGATACCATTGGCATCGTTTTCCCGGGCTTGAATATCTCGCACTACGAAGGAGAATACTGGCCCAAGCGCATCGAATCGGTTCACGATGAAGAAGTACTGCGCTTCATCGAGCAGGCCCTTTACCTGGTTCCCTTGGGGCCGCGCGGCGCGGAGTTTGACGTATTAAGCGAGACGCACATCAACCGCGAGAACGCTCGCCGCCTTTCTGAAGCCGCCCTGGCCTGCTGGGACGCCATCCTGCGCAAGGATATTCAGGGGTTTGGCCGCTACACCCGCGAGTCCTTTGAAGCCCAGGTGACGATGTTCCCCCTGATGAAAAACGCCATGGTGGAGGAGATGATCGAACAGTACCGCAGTCGGGCTCTGGGATGGAAGCTCTCCGGCGCGGGCGGCGGCGGCTACCTGATCCTGGTCTCCGATCAGCCCATCGAGAACGCCATCCGCATTTGCATCCGCCGCAAAGGAGATTAGAAACAACGATCGGCCTGGCCTGATCCTTGACTTTTCACCTTACCGACAATAGAATCATCAGCAACAACAATGGCATACAGAAGATGGGGAAGAGTTCTGGGCGGTTTCTGTCCAGACGCCGAAGGGGCAAGCGACCCGGAACCCCACACCGGGCGTGAATCTCTCAGGTATCCAGGACCCTATCTTTGCTACACTCTCTAGAGCCTGGCTTGCGCCAGGCGCCGGCGGGGCAAACCCCTGGAACAGGGGCGAAACTCTCAGGCTATCCCAGAGGGCGCGCTTGTGGATGGCGTGCCTTTTTTTGTTGCTACCCTAACTTTACGCACCAAAAAGGATCTCAACTATGAATATTCCTGCCGATTTGCTCTATGCTCAGACCGATGAATGGGCCAAAGTGGATGGCAACACCGCCACTGTTGGCATTACCGATTATGCCCAGGACCAGCTTTCAGACGTGGTCTTTATCGAGTTTCTCGTTGCGGTAGGCGATACGGTTCAGAAAGGCCAGCAGATTGCCACCGTCGAGTCGGTGAAAGCCGCGGCGGATATTAACGCGCCGGTCTCTGGCACGGTTACAGCCATCAACGAAGCCCTACCGCAGTCACCCGAACTCATCAACAAAGACCCCTTCGGCCAGGCCTGGATGGTGCGGATTGAAATGAGCGAGCCAGCGGAAACGCGCCAACTGATGAACGCCGACGGCTACGCCAAATACTGCGAGGAGAGGAGTCACTAATGTTTGTTCCTCATACCGATGCGGAACGGGAGGAAATGCTGAAGGCCATCGGCGTAGAACGGATCGAAGATCTGTTCACCGATGTGCCAGAAGATTACCGCTTCCCCTACCTGGGGCTTCCGGGCGGCCTGACGGAAATGGAGATCATGGCCGAACTGCAAGAAATCGCGGCGGCCAACAGTTCCACCCGCGAAATGGCCTGCTTTTTAGGGGCCGGGGCCTACAACCATTACATTCCCGCCGCTGTAGACGCCATCATCCGCCGGGGCGAGTTTCTGACGGCCTATACCCCCTACCAGCCGGAAGTTTCGCAGGGGACGCTTCAGGCCATTTTCGAATACCAGAGCATGATCGCCGCACTGACGGGCATGGAAGTCTCGAACGCCTCGCATTACGATGGAGCTACCGCCGCCGCCGAAGCCGTGGTGATGGCTTACCATCACTTCCGGGGCAAGCGAGGCAAGGTAGTGCTTTCGCCTGGGGTCCACCCGCAGTACCGGGCCGTCATCCGCACCTACATGCAGGGGTACGCGGGCTTTCAGATCGCTGGCGATCACGAACCGGGCTGTGACCCGCTCTCTGGCCCTGAAACGCTTCTGCCGATGATTGACGCCAATACCAGCCTGGTGCTGGTGCAGTACCCTGACTTCTTCGGGCGGCTCTATGACTATACCGCACTGGCCCAGGCGGCCCACGAGGCCGGGGCGCTGCTGGCTGTGGCCGTCAATCCGCTTAGCTTGGGCCTGTTGAAGCCCCCCGGCGAGTTTGGGGCCGACATCGTGGTCGGCGAAGGCCAATCACTGGGCATTCCGCTCTCATTTGGCGGCCCGTACCTGGGGCTGTTCGCCACCCGCAAAGAATACGTGCGCCGCCTGGCCGGGCGGCTGGTCGGTGAAACGGTGGACAACGCCGGGCGGCGCGCTTACGTCCTCACCCTCACCGCCCGCGAGCAGCACATCCGCCGCGAGAAGGCCACCTCTAACATCTGTACCAACCAGGGGCTGATTGCCCTCACCGCTACCGTCTACATGAGCCTGTTAGGCAAGCATGGGCTGCGCCAGGTGGCTGAACTGTGCTACCACAAAGCCCATTATGCCGCCGAGAAGATCAACGCCATTCCTGGCTTCAGCGTGTGCATGGACCGGCCCTTCTTCCACGAATTTGTGGTGTGCTGCCCCATGCCAGCCAGCCGGTTGAATGACCGCCTGATTGATCACGGCATCATCGGCGGGTATGACTTGCAGCAAGATTACCCTGCCCTCGAAAACCGCATGCTCATCGCCGTTACTGAGATGAACACGCGCGACGAGATTGACCATCTGGCCGAAGCCCTGAGTGAGGTGTCTCATGCCTGAACCGACCATTTACGAATTATCTGTTGAAGGGCGGATGGGGGTGCGCTTCCCAGAGCCAGACGTGCCGCGCGCTCCACTGCCTGATGGCCTGGTGCGCGAGCATTTCCACTTCCCCCAGGTGTCTGAAGTTGATGTGGTTCGGCATTTTACGCACCTTTCGACCCTCAATTACGGAATCGACTCCGGCATGTACCCGCTGGGTTCCTGCACGATGAAGTACAACCCCAAAGTAAACGAGGAAGCCGCCCGTCTGCCGGGGTTTGCCTTCGTTCACCCGCTCCAACCCATTGACACGGTGCAGGGCAGTCTGCTGTTGATGTACCAGCTTCAGGAAATGCTTAAAGAGATTGGCGGGTTTGAGGGCGTTAGCCTGCAACCGGCGGCTGGGGCGCACGGCGAACTGACCGGGGTACTGATTATCCGCGCCTACCACTGCTCGCGCGGCGACACGCGCCGCACCCGCATCATCATCCCCGATTCGGCGCACGGGACCAACCCAGCCACTTCGGCCATGGCGGGCTTCGAGGTGGTCAACGTCCGCACCGACTCACGTGGCAACGTTGACTTAGAAGCGCTGCGCGCTCTGTGCGACGACCGCCTGGCCGGGCTGATGCTCACCAACCCCAACACCCTGGGCCTGTTCGATCAGAACATTTTGGACGTGGTAGACGCCGTCCACGAGGCTGGAGGTCTGGTCTACGGCGACGGCGCGAACATGAACGCCCTGTTGGGCATCGCCCGGCCTGGTGATTTGGGCATTGACGTGATGCACTTCAACCTGCACAAGACCTTCTCCACCCCGCACGGCGGCGGCGGGCCGGGGTCGGGGCCGGTGGGCGTTTCGGGCGCGCTGGTAGACTTCCTGCCGGGGCCGATTGTTAAGATCGTGGAAGAAGGCGGCGAAGACCTGCCCCCGCTGTACGGGCTGGTCATGCCAGAGCACTCCATTGGGCGGGTTAAATCCTTCTTCGGCCACTTTGGTATGATGGTACGCGCCTTCACCTACATCGCCATGAATGGGGCCGAGGGCCTGCGCAGCGTCGCAGAACACGCCGTGCTGAACGCCAACTACCTGCTGGCGCGCATCAAAGACGTCTACCACCTGCCCTACCCGCGTACCTGCATGCACGAGTTCGTCGTCGAAGGCCAGTGGAAAGACGCGCCCGATGTTCACGCGCTGGACATCTCCAAGCGGCTGATGGATTACAACTTCCACCCGCCGACCAATTACTTCCCCCTCATCGTCCACGAGGCGCTGATGATCGAGCCGACTGAGACAGAAAACAAAGAGACCCTCGACCGCTTTGCCGACGCCCTGTTGAAGATCGCGCAGGAGGCCCACGAGGACCCCTCTTTGCTCAAATCGGCTCCGCACCACACCCCCGTAGGCCGCGTAGATGAGGTCAAAGCCGCGCGTGATCTCGTGTTGTGCTGCTGGACGCCAGATCAGGCTTAAGAGCTTTCTGCGGTCAGCTTTAAATGTTGACGGGGTAAAATCCCCGCTCAGAACGTCAAACCCCCTGCGGGGTTGTAAAGGTGAAATCCCGCAGGGGGTTTCATGTGCTAAGGCCGGTCCTGCTCGCCCACGCTCGCTCTCCCCCACGCACGAACGAGGTGACTGGCTTCCAGGGATGGATTTTGCCCCTTCTCTGCGTTGGCTTGAAAGCAGCCTTAAAAGCTCAGGCGCGGCCCGGTGTTGGCACGGAACCTGCATCCTACCCAACAGCAAGTTGGCAAAGGATACACATCATTCCTCGCAGGGGGCATCGCAGTAACATGGTTTTCGTTCTAAAGTTAGAATGGATCGGGCACGCTTTGTGGGTAGTGGGAGGAGTCACGCTGTTGGTGCTGTTGATTGCCGCGCGCAGGGCGCTGATGGCGGCTCTGAAAACCGCGCTGGACGCCGGATCGCTTCTACTGGCGGCGGCGCTGGTGGGCCTCGACCTGCCGCGCGCTCAGGCTGTGGCTGCCGCTGGAGGAATGATTGTGTTAGGGGTGCTCCGCCGCGTCCTGACACTGGTTGAGGAACGCCATCTGACACGCGCGTTAGACACCGCTCAGGCCAGGATCGAGGCCCAGGCGCGCGACCTGGAACAGATGCGCCAGGAAAAAAACGAAGAACTGCGCGAGCGCCGCCGTATTGAAGAACGCCTCTCGCATGATGCCCTGCACGACGCCCTCACCGGTCTGCCCAACCGCGCCCTGTTCCTCGACCGGCTGGCCCAGGCCGGCAAGCGCCGCCAGCGTGACGCCAACTATCGCTACGCTGTGCTTTACCTCGACCTCGACGGCTTCAAACTGATCAATGACAGCCTCGGGCATCCCTTTGGCGACCGCTTGCTGGCTGAGATCGCCCGCCTGCTGATCGGGCTGATGCGCGCCACTGACACTGTTGCCCGCCTGGGCGGCGACGAGTTTGGCATTCTGCTGGATGACGTTCACTCTACACAATCCATCCGCACTGCCGCCGCGCGGGTGCTGACCGAACTCAACCGCCCGATCACGCTGGACGGGCAAACCGTATTCATCACCGCCAGCATTGGAGTGGTAGACTGCGGCACCGAGCCAGAGCGGCCCGAAGACATCCTGCGCGACGCCGACTTGGCGATGTATCAGGCCAAGGCGCGCGGGCGCGCGCGCTACGAAATCTTCGATGTGCGCGCCCGCAGTCAGATGATTGAGCGGCTGGCCCTGGTGAACGAACTGCGCCAATCCATCGAAGCTGGAAATTTTGAACTGTATTACCAGCCTATTCTACAGCTACCCACCCGCCGCCTGATCGGTTTTGAGGCCCTGGTGCGCTGGCGTCACCCCGAGCGAGGGGTGATGCCGCCCGCCGCCTTCATCCCCATTGCCGAAGAAACCGGCCTGATCATCCCCCTGGGGCGCTGGGTGCTGTTTGAAGCCTGCCGCGAAGCCGCGCGCTGGCAGCAGGTTTACCCGGCACAGCCGCCCCTTAAAGTGAATGTCAACATCTCCGCCATCCAGTTCAAACAGCCTGATTTCATCCTGACGGTGACTCAGGCGCTGGAACAGGCGCGGCTGGCAGGCGATAGCTTGGTGCTGGAAGTCACCGAAAGCGCTTGCCTGGGAAACCTCGAAAAAGTCGCCATTCTCATCACCTCGCTGAAGGGGATGAAGGTGGAGGTCCAGATTGACGATTTCGGGGCCGGCTACTCTTCGCTCAGCTACCTGCACCGCCTGCCAGTTAACAAGATCAAAATTGACCGTTCTTTTATTCAGACCATTGAGGGAGAGGATACGCCCGACATGGTGCGGGCGATCCTCTCGCTGGTGAACACGATGGGCATTCCCGCGGTAGCTGAAGGCATTGAAACCGAACCGCAGGCCAACGCCATGCTTCGCCTCAACTGCGCCTACGTGCAGGGCTACTGGTTCGCCCGCCCTATGCCGCGCGATGCCATTCTGCGCTGGATTCAAGATCACCAGCACGAGTTTTTGTAGAAAGCAGTTTACTTCTTACCGAGGTATTCCAGGTTGCGCTTAATCAACGCCACGCGCTGCTGTACGCTGCCAGCGGAACGGAATGTATCTTCGGGGGTGTTCATCACGTAATCCAGCATTTTGTCAATGGTGGTGGTCGCTACGTGCATGCGCGAATCGGATGAGGCGTAGTAGATATATAAATCCCCATTGGGGCGAGCCACCATGCCGTTGCAAAACAGCACGTTCGATACATCTCCCACCCGTTCCTCGCCTTCTGGGGCCAGCAGGTAACCGGCGGGCCGGTGCGTCACCTTCCAGGGTTCGCGCAGGTCACTGAGGAAGGCATAGAGGACGTAGCGCAACCCGGCGGCGGTATTGCGCACGCCGTGGGCCACGTGCAGCCAGCCCTGGGGCGTTTTGATGGGGTGCGGCCCCTGCCCATTTTTTACCTCTTTGATGGTGTGATAGGCGCGCTGGTCCATGATGATTTCTTCCTCGACCACGGCGGGGTTGATATGTTTCGAGAGCGCCCAACCGATGCCGCCACCCGAACCCGCAGAGATAAAATCGTCCTGCGGGCGAGTGTAAAAAGCATACTGCCCATCCACAAATTCTGGGTGCAGAACCACGTTGCGCTGCTGCGGCGAGCGCGATTTCAAATCTGGCAGGCGCTCCCAGTGGACCAGATCGCGCGTGCGCGCAATACCTGCCTGTGCGATGGCGCTCGAAAGGTCGCCTGGAGGGGCGTTGGGGTCTTTGCGCTCAGTACAGAACACGCCATAAATCCAGCCGTCTTCGTGCTGTGTCAGGCGCATATCGTAGACATTGGTATCGGGATCGTCCGTTTCAGGCATGATAATGGGATAGTCCCAAAAACGGAAGTGATCAATGCCGTTGTCACTCTCGGCCACTGCGAAGAAGGACTTACGGTCATAGCCTTCCACGCGCACAACCAACACGATCTTGCCCCCAAATTCCATCGCCCCGGCGTTGAAGGTGGCGTTAATGCCCATCCGTTCCATCAGGTAAGGGTTGGTCTCTGGGTTCAGGTCATAACGCCAGAAGAGCGGCGTATGCGCGGCGGTCAGGATCGGGTAGCGGTAGCGGTCCAACAGGCCATTCGACCAAGTAGGGTCAATCTCATTTTTACGCTGGATGAGCGCCTCGTACTGGTCTTGCAGGCTGCGCAGTCGAGCTTCAAAAGCAGTTCGGTCCATGGATGCATCCTCGTGATGAGAAAAAGATACCCAATTATAATAAATTCATGTCATCTACTCTTCCTCTGCTGCGGGAAGAATGGGCAGGAGGATGGTAAAGGAGCTGCCCTGGCCGACGGTGCTTTGCAGGCGGATAGACCCGCCCATCAGGCGCACCAGTTCGCGCACAATCGAAAGCCCCAATCCCGTGCCGCCGTGCCGGCGCGTGACAGAACCATTGGCCTGGGTGAACGGCTCAAAGATGCGGTCCTGCGCCTCTGAGGGAATGCCCATGCCCGTATCGCTTACTTCAATGGCCCATTCCTGGGAGCTGGCCTGGTAGCAGCGAATTTTAACCATTCCCTGTTCGGTAAACTTAATGGCATTGTTCACCAGGTTTTGGATCATCTGCTGAAGCCAGAACGGGTCGCCGGTGAGGGTGGCAGGAAGGTTGGGGTCTACTTCCGTCTCCAGGGTCAGGCCCCTGCGCCGCGCGGCAGACAGGCTGGTGTGGCGGGCGGCGTCAATCAGCGCGGTGGGCGTAAACAACTGGTTGTGCAGAATCACTTTGCCGGTCTCCACCTGGGCCTGGCTGAGCAGGTTGTTCACAAACTCCAGCAACTGGTTCGAATTGGTTGCAATTTCATCTAAAATGCCGCGCTGTTCGTTGGTCAGCTCGCCGTAATAACCGGCCTTGAGCATCTCTACGTAACCGATGACCGTCCCCAATGGGGTACGCAGTTCGTGCGAGACATTCGCCAGGAGTTGGGACTTGAGGCGGCTGGCCTCCAGGGCTTCGCGGTGAGCGGCCTTGAGCTGGTCTTCCGCGGCGCGCCGGTCGGTCACGTCCTGCTTGATGGCAACATAATACTCTGGGCGGCCGGCCTCATCCAAAATCGGGGTGATGCTCATTTCTTCATCGTACAGACTGCCGTCTTTACGCCGGTTGGTGATCACACCGTGCCAGACCTGGCCGGCGGTGATCGTCTCCCACATACGTTGATAATATTCCTCTGGATGGGCACCTGATCTCAACAGCCGCACCGACTGTCCCAACGCCTCCGCGGCGCTGTAGCCCGTCAGGCGGGTAAAAGCCGGGTTGACCCACTGGATCAGACCGCGCGCGTCGGTGATAACAATAGCATTGCTGGCGGCTTCCATGGCTGTGGCCTGGAGCAGCAGGCGGCGGAGGGCCCGTTTTTGTTCGGTGATGTCGCGGATAATGACCACCCGCCCGGTCACAATATGGAGGGAACTGCGAGCCGGGGCGGCACGCAAGCTGTAATAGCGCGTCTGGCCATTGGCAACGAGGCTGACTTCCTTTTCATCCGGTGCATCGAGATTTAGCCCGGCCAGCCATTCCGCCAGGATAGGCAGCGCGTAGCTCACCTGCTGGCCCAGATAAGCCGGGCCGGGGCGCAAAATTTGGGCCGCGGCGCGGTTAATCTCCACAATACGACCCTGCCCATCCAGCACGATCACGCCGTCTTGCATGGCCTGCAAGACCGTCGGGTATGCCACCGGCAGGACCGCCAGCAGACCATAGCGCGTCAGCGCCGCCAGAAGCCCCAGGTTGGTGATCGTAAACATCAGCGGCGTAACATCCACCACCTGAACCAGCCCAGAGACGTACAGGGCATTGCCGGCCCAGGGAGCCAGCAGCGCCACCATCATCCAGAGCGCCTGCGCGCGGTACAGCCCAGGGCTGGTCAGCGCCATCCACGCCGTCAGGACCAGGCTAATGGTCAACAAGATGTAAGCATAGGCCACAAACAGGCCAAAAAACCAGCCGTGGTCAATCTCCAGCGGCGCAAATGCACGCCCACCCGCCAGCACCGCACTGCGCCAGAAAACCGCGTGGGAAGGGAAGGTGAATACCAGCAGGAGCGTCAGCGCTGGGATCAGCGCCAACAGCGGGAGCGCATAGCGCGGCAGCCGCCGCCCTGCGCCGGTGTAGTGAAAGGCGAACCAGAAAATCCCTACCGGGATAGGCGTAATGCCTAAAAACTGCATCTGCGCGGCAAGAACTTTCTGAGGGGGTTCGGGCAGGACAATTTCGAGAATATAAAAGAAAGCCCATACCGCCACGGCGAGGGTAGAAACGAACAACCCCCACGTGCCGGGCTGCGCGCGCAAACGCCACAACCGCGCGAGTAGGAAGATCGAAACCGCCGCGCTAGAAGCCAGCAGGAAAAGGAAAAGCGCATACAGCCAGAACATAAGAACCGTCAGGGCGCAGGCGGATCGTGAGTGATTTGCCCATTCAGCAGCGCGCGTATCGCCGCGGCCAGTGCGTAGCCCTCCACCGGCTTGACCAGATAGGCACTGGGGCGCAGCGCCAGCACTCGCTGGCGCAGTTCGTCATCATCACAGCTGGCTACAATCATCACCGGCATGTTCGAGAAGGCACGAATCTGACGCAGCGCCTCGATTCCATCCATCTGTCCGGTCAGACGCACGTCCATCAGGGCCACGTCGGGCTGCTTCTCGCGCGCCAACTGTACCGCTTCTTCGCCGCTGGATACCCAGCCGCACAAAACGAACCCCTGAGCGGCCAGGTCCATCATCTGGCGCAGAGCGACCAGAGCTTCACATTCAACCAGCATAACGCGTATCAGCCGCATACATATCTTTTCTTGATAGCGACCCAGCCCTACCGAACTATCCAGCGAAGGCCCACCTATGAATTTCAATCCAGGCGGGAAGCGATGAAAATCCTTGGGAACAAGGCGTTCTAATGATAGAATGATTATAATCCCTTTTGGCGGTGATTGTTACACAATTGCAACGAATCTCAAGGTTTTGAGCTGGGAATCATGTAAATTGCAACTATTCTCTGGAGGAATCATCTATGATCCGCCCATCCGACAGGCAAATCTTGCGCGAACTGGCCGAGCGCGTGGCCGAAATCGCGGCCTTGCCTATTCAAGAAGAGAAGCGCCGGCTGTGGCGCAAACTCAACGCCCTCAAGCCTGAGCGCCCCATGGTGATGATTGATCAGGTGTGCTGGAACGAAATGGAGATCGGCGATGAACTGCGCCTGCGCTGTAAGACGGCTGAGGCACGCCACTACGAAGAATACCTGCGCCGCACGCTTTTCCAGTGGCGTTATTTTCCCGTAGATATGGTCGTCGAACCATTCATCCGCGTGCCGATGGCGATTAAAAACACCGGGTTTGGGATTAAGGTTCGCGAGAATATCGCCGTGACCGACGCCACCAACGACGTGGTGGGCCACTACTATCTTAATCAGTTCGAGACGATGGCCGATCTGCGCAAGATCAAAACGCCGCGCATCAGCCACGACGCCGCCGAAACCGCCCGCCGCCTGGAAGTCGCCCACGAGGTCTTTGACGGCCTGCTGGAAGTGCGCGCCTGGGGCGCAGACCCTTACCTGTCGCTGTGGGATCCCATCAGCACGTGGATGGGCGTTGAAAATGCCCTCTATGCCCTGGTGGATAAGCCCGACCTGATGCACGCCCTGGTGGGACGCATGACCGAGGGCTACCTGAAAATGCTCGACCAGCTAGAAGAGCAAGGCCTGCTGTGCGGACCCCAAAGCTTAATCCACTGCACGGGCGCGTACACCGATGAACTGCCCGCCCCCGGCTACGACCCGGCCAAACCGCGCACGAAAGATATGTGGATGTTTGGCCTGGCGCAGATGTTCTCCAGCGTATCGCCGCGCATGTTCGAAGAATACGAGGTGAACTATGCGTCGCGCATCTGTGAGCGCTTTGGGCTGGTCTACTACGGCTGCTGCGACCCGCTAGACGGCAAGATGGCCCAGGTGCGCAAAATCCCCAACGTGCGCAAAGTGTCGATGAGTCCCTGGGTGAACCAAGAGCGCGGGGCGGCGGCCATCCATGGCGATTTTGTCTTTTCGCGCAAGCCCAACCCGGCCATGCTCGCCTATGACACCTTCGACTGCGAAGCCGTGCGCGCAGACCTCACCGCTACCCGCGAGATCTGCGCGCGTTACAACTGCCCACTGGAGATCATCCTCAAAGATATCAGCACTGTGCGCTACGACCCGCACCGCCTGTTTGCCTGGGCCGAGGTCGCCATGCAGGTGGTGTGCGCGTAAGCGCCGTCATTCGTATTTGAACTTCCACACTGCCAGCGCAAAGGCCGCTCCCGCGTAGGCCAGCAGCGCCAGGGCTGGGACGATCACCGCCTGGGGGGGCAGAGCGCGCGCCAAGATATTCTTGAAGCCGTCCAGCGCCAGCCCTACCGGCGTGAGCTGCCCTACGGTGCGGAAGCCCGCACTGGTCATCTCCAGCGGCAGCCACGCGCCCCCCAGGGCGCTTAGCACAAACATAGGCACCAGGGCGAAGATCACGGCCTGGTCTTCGGTTTGGGCCAGCGAACCGACCAACAAGCCCACTGCCGCCGTGAACAGCGCCGCACTCAGCATCATCGCCAGGGTCGCTAAAGGCAGGCGCAGGTAATCGAGCTTGAGGATGGCCTGTCCAAAAGCCACCAGCAGGATAAACTGGGCGAAGATCATCGTAAAAATCGCGAGGAAATGCCCCAGTAGAATTTCAGCACGGGCGGCGCGCGTGGTCAACAGGCGCTGCATACAGCGGGCCTTGCGTTCCTGCACCATCATCTGCGCGGCGGTGATGATCCCCGCCAGCGCGAACTGAATCATCATGGCCGGGGCGGTCTGTGAGAAGGAAAAGACCGGCGCAGCGGGCCGGACGGCGGCGCTCAGGCGCAGAGGTGGTTCCTGCCAGGCGGCCAGAGCCTGCGCGAAGGCAGGGGCATAGCTCTGCCCGGCGGCCACTGCAATGCGCGCCGCCGCGGCCGCGCCGGCCACACGCCGCGCCGCTGACTGAACAGCCAGGTTGGCCGGGTTGGCCGGCGCGGCGTAGAGGGCGATCGTCCGCGGCTGCCCAGCGGCCAGCCCGGCGCTGTACCCTGCCGGAACGATCACGCCCGCGGCCAGCTTGCCATCGCGGACGGCGGTTTCCAGGTCTGCCGCACTGCCCGCGTAAGGCTCCAGGCGGATCCTGGCATCCTGTTCCAGCCGGTACGCCAGCGCCTGAGCGGCTTCGCCCCCGTCCTGGTCAATCCAACCCACTTTCAGGGGGGCGCTCTGGCCGGGCGCGCGTCCAAAGGCCAGCCCAAACATCAGCGTAAAGAGGATGGGCATTGCCAGTAAGAAGATAAAGGTCATCTTATCGCGCAAGACTTCGTGCAGGTCTTTCAACGTAATTGCCAGAATGTGGTTCATGAGCTTGACTCTCCCGCGAAGCGGCTCTGCAGCCGCCAGACACCCATTCCAAAAAAGGCGGCGCTCAACACCAACACAGCCCCCAGATTCAGGGCGGCGGCGGCGAGGTCTGCGCCGTTCATTGCCAGCGTCAACCCGCGCACGGCCCAGCCCTGCGGCGTCAACAGCGCCACCGTCTCTACTGCCCCACCGCCCCCGCCGGTGAAGATTGTGACCATCCCCAGCATCCCGGTGACGGTCATCAACCCGCCAAACACCACCCCGCCCTGGCGCGTGGAGCGCATCAGCGATGTGAGGAAGAGGCCAAAAGCGGCGGCGCAGGCCACAATGCCCAGCGCGGCCATGACTACCGGCCCCAGGCCGCCCCAGCGGATGCCAAACAGGGCCGCGCCCACCAGCAGTAAGACCGTCACCTGCACCAACACCGTCAGCCCGACCGCCAAGAACTTGCCGCCCAGGATTGAAGCACGGCGCGTAGGGGTGGTAAAGAGGCGGGCCAGAGCGCCACTCTCGGCCTCATGTAGCAGCGTCAGGGAGGAATTTCCGCCGGTAAAGAAGGCGAAGAAAATCATCATTCCTCCCAGGATGGGAGCGACCAGGCCAGCCATCGTCGGGCGGTTTGTATCGGTGCGGCCCGGCGCACGCATCTCCACCAGGGCTGTACCGCTCATCAGGGCCGTCTCCGCGGCGTACTGCTGCGCGGCGGCGGAGGTTCCGGCCAGCCGCGCGGCAATGAAACCGCCTGCCATCTGATCCACCATCTGTCCAACCACGGCCTTCACCACCTCGGCCCCCGCGGAGGGTGCGGCGGCGTGGTAGATCGTCACCTCTGCCGCGCCTGTCTCCAGGTTCACCGGCAGGATCACCGCCGCGTCGGCGGTTTGTTCATCCACCGCCTGACGGGCGGCAGCTTCGTCTGCTGCCAAACTGGTTTCGATAACGCCCGCCAACGCCGGGTCTTGCAGCATCTTCGCCAACTGTTCGCCCAGGCCGCCGGGCGCACCGGGGTTGTAGATCACCGTCCGGGCGGCCGGGAGCGTCACATCCTCCGCGCCCTGGCCGGCCTGGCTACCGAACATGAGAGCAAACATGCCGGCTACCAGCAGCGGAACCCCGAACATAAAAATCAGGGCGAAGGCGCTGCGAAAGGAACGGGTTAAATCCTTCAGGGCAATCGCTATGGTTTTCATCTTAATCCCTCAAGGCTCTCCCGGTAAAGTGCAGGAACACGGCTTCCAGGTTGGGTTCCTGGATCTCCAGCGCTGACACGCGCACGCCGCTGGCTGCGGCGGCTTCTAACAGGCGCGGCAGGGCGCGGTTCGAGTCGTCCACCAGCAGGGTAGCCACGCCATCCGCGGCGCTCACCTGGCGCACGCCAGGGATGGTCCGCCAGTTCTCTAACACGGGCGCAAGCTCGCCCTGAGCCGTCACGTGAATGCGGTCGGCCTCACCCACCGCACGCACCAGTTCGGCGCGCGTTCCGCAGGCGACCACTTTGCCGTGATCTATAATGCCAATGTGGTCCGAAAGTTCCTCGGCCTCTTCCATGTAATGAGTGGTATACAGCACCGTCACGCCCTGGTCGCGCAGCGCGGCCACGCCATCTAAGATGCTGCGGCGGCTCTGGGGGTCGATGCCCACCGTTGGTTCATCCATGTAGATCACTTTGGGGCGGTGCAGCAGGGCCGCACCAATGTTCACTCGCCGCTTCATGCCGCCCGAATAACGTTCCACCCGCTCATGCTGGCGCTCACGCAGGCCGATCACCTCTAACACTTCGTCTACCCGCTTACGCAGGGCCGTGCCGGTCAGGTCCTGCATCTGCCCCCAGAAGAGCAGGTTTTCGCGCGCGCTCAGGTCTTCGTACAGGGCAATATCCTGCGGCACAACTCCCAAAAGCGCCTTCACGCCCATTGGGTCGGTGCGGATGGAGCGCCCATACACGCGCGCGTCGCCGCCAGTGGGGCGCAGCAGGCAGGCCAGCATGGCGATGGTGGTGGTTTTGCCAGCTCCGTTCGGGCCCAGCAGGCTGAAAATCTCGCCGGACCGCACTGTAAAGCTGACCCCGTCTACAGCGCGCACCGCGCCGCCATAGGTTTTGTGCAGCTCAATCACTTCAATGGCTGTTGAGTTCATCGTTCTCATCACTCCTTTCGCGCATTAACCATATCCGGTTGAGGGAGCATGCACAACGAGCGTTTGGCCGCACCGGTATTGTCCGTTTGGACATTGTCCAAAATAGCGATTAGAAAAATGTGCCCATACGCGCTAGAATCAAAGCAATGAACAACCAAGCGCCCCTTTCTTCTACAGACTCCAACGCGCCGCCCGCCGATCGGATGGAACTGTATTTTTTCATCTTCGTCAGCCTGCTGCTGGCGGGGATGGCCGCCTGGGTGATCTACGTTACGCCGGCTCTGCGCGAGCTGGCCCACGCCGTTCCCTTCGCCCTGGTGATGCTTCTGCACATCGGCCTGTATTGGGCTTCGCTCCCTTTGGGAGAGAACCCCACCCGTGTGCTTCCTTACCTGGCCGTCCAGGGGCTGCTGGCCTCTGCCGCCGCCCTGTTAGGGCGGCATATCCTGCTGACGTTTGGGCCTTTTATGGGACTGATCGGCCTGGCGGTGGGGATGCTGCGTCAGACGCGCCTGCGCTTCTTGGCAACCGGCCTGCTGGTGGGTCTGTCGTTCCTCAGCTACGGCGTGCTGTCGGGCTGGCAGGGTTTGGGTTGGTGGCTGTTGGGAACAGCCCCCGCGCTGATCTTTGTGGTACTGTACGTTACCCTCTATAACCGGCAGGCCCGCCAGCGCATCCACGCCCAGCAGATGGCCGCCGAACTGGAAGCGGCCAACCGCGCTCTGGCCGAACACGCTGGAACTGTGGCGGCGCTGACCCTCAGCAACGAGCGCCAACGCCTGGCCCGCGAACTGCACGACACGCTCTCACAGGGGTTGGCCGGGTTGATCTTGCAGTTGGAAGCCGCTCAGGCTCACCTGACGGCCGGGCGCACCGAGCGCGCCCGCGCTATCATCGCGGATGCCATGCTCCAGGCCCGCGCCGCACTGGCCGACTCGCGCCGGGCCATTGACGACCTGCGCCGGGCCCAGGACGACCTGGAAACGGCGCTGCGCCAGGAAGCCGAGCGCTTTTCTACCGCTACCGGCCTGCCCTGCACGCTGGACCTGGACCTGCCAACGCCCGTTCCCCCGCCCCTGCGCGAGCCGGTGCAGCGCACGTTGGCCGAGGCGCTTACTAACGTCGCCCGCCACGCCAGGGCTACCCAAGTGCAAGTCACGTTGAAAAGCGGCCCCACCGGCCTGACGCTCACCGTGCGCGATGATGGGGCTGGCTTCGACCCGCTGGCCGCCCCCCGGCCAGGCCATTACGGCCTGCTGGGCATCCGTGAGCGCGCCCTGCTGGCGGGCGGCGAGTTTCATGTCCGATCCACTCCTGGCCAGGGCACGGTCGTAGCGGTATCACTGCCCTACCGCGAATCTCCACAACCGGCAAGGTATACCCCATGACCCAAACGATCCGCGTGCTGGTCGCCGATGACCACCTGATTATCCGCCAGGGCCTGCGCCTGATCTTGGAAACTGCCCCCGACCTGGAACTGACGGGCGAAGCCGCCGATGGGGCCGAGGCCGTGCGCCTGGCCGCCGAACTGCACCCCGATGTAATCCTCATGGATCTGCGCATGCCCGGCATGGACGGCCTGACGGCCATCGAGCGCCTGCGTGACCAACAGCCAGACACCGCCGTGGTGATCCTGACCACATTTAACGAAGATGAACTGATGATACGCGGGCTGCGTGCCGGCGCCAAGGGCTACCTGCTCAAAGACACCGACCGCGAGACGCTGTTCAACACCATCCGCGCCGCCGCCCAGGGCCAGACTCTGCTGAAGCCCGAAATTTTGGAACGCATACTTAACTACACCCCCGCGAACGCCCCGCGCCCGGCCCCGGCGGCCCCCGCCCCTCTGCTCAGCGAACGCGAGCGTGAAATTCTCGCCGCTGTGGCGCGCGGCGAGCGTAGTAAAGAAGTGGCCCTGCGGCTGGGCATCTCTGAGCGCACCGTCAAAGCCCATTTAGACAGCATTTACAACAAGCTCGGCGTTGATTCGCGCGCCGCGGCAGTTTCGGTAGCACTGCAAAAGGGGCTTCTCTAAGCAAACAGCGGTCAGCAAGCCGCTTTAACAAGCTGGCTGCTGACCGCTGAAGGCTGTCCTAAGGAAAAACGACTATTTAATCGTCACTTCCAGCGTAAAACTGGCGCTGTCTACTGAGGGGACGACGGCGACGATGTAATCCTGGCTGGCAGGGAGCTTGCCGGACCATTCTTTCGCCCCGCTGTCGGCCTTGACCAACACCTGGCCGTCTTTCAGGCCATAGATGTGCAAGGCCAGATGATCGGCGCTGACTTTTACTGTCATGGTCTGCCCGGCGGCGGCCCACAGCACGTAAGAAACCGTACCGCGCCCGCTGATCTTGCCGCTGACTGTATCTGAGACGGCTCCCCGGTCGAACTGGATGCGGCTGGGGATGGTGATGTTGAGGTTGAAGCTGGCGGCCTTGTCGCCGGCCATCACCCACACAGTGTAATCCTGGTTAGAGGGCAGGGCGACCACGGCACTGCTGGCGTTGGGATTCGCCAGGGTGCGGCCATCGGCGGCAGTGATCTTCACCTTGACGGAACTATCTGCCGAGGTTACGGCGGCGATCAACACCTGGTCGCGCATCGCAGTCAATACATAGCCCTTGCTCTCATTGGCTTTCAAGTCACCAGAGACGGCTGCGGCGGTTGCGCCGGAAGCGAATTGGATGCGCGTGGTGGAGGAAGAAGCGGCACTGCCGACCCGGATGCGCACGTAGAGCGCCCCGGCCTTGTTAGCGCCCAGGCCCAGGTACTGGCCGTTGTCGAGGCGCAGCTTCCACTCGCTGGTATAGACTCCATTGGTCGTGGGAGCGGTGAAGGTGACGGAAAGATCAACCGATTTACCCGGCTCAACCTCGCCGGTGAGAGCCACCTGGTCGGGCGCGCCCATCTTCGTGCCGCTCACGAAGGCCAGGGCGCGCACGGCATGGGTAGGGCCCCAGGGGCAGGTTCCATCATTGCGCACCCGCCAGGTCTTCACAAACGACTGCCCGGCGGCAATGGTGCTGTCATCGGGGATGGTCACATCCGCGACAAAAGAGGCCGCCAGAGTGCAGTTCACGCCGCCCGTTACCGAAGCGCGGGTGGCGGTGGGCGCCGCGGCGGCTGTGGTGGCGGTGGGCGTCGGTTGAGAGGCCGGTGCGGCCTGCGTGGCGGTAGGCTGTGCGGGCGAGGTGGCCGTCACCACCGGCGGCAGGGTGTTGGTGGCCGTCGGTTCGGGCAGCGGCGCGGCAGAGGTGAACGTTACCAGTGGAACGGGCGTTGGCGAGCCGCCGGTGATGACACTGGCGGGAAAATTACAGGCCGCCTGCACCAGCGCCAGGACCAGCAGGAGAGGAAAGAATTTGCGGATGGATTTCATAGTTCTCCAAACAGGTTGCATTCAGGCTTTGTTGTATAGACGCTGACGCCCGCGGAAAGTTCCACCTGGCGACTTCTACGCAGTCGTTCTGTTTATAACCCGTTTGCCCCTCTGAGAAAAGGAAAAACGCATTAAATCGGGCGGGCTATCCTGGGAAGAGCTTTTCCAACGCGTCGGGAGCATAGCGCGCCACCGTTTCAGAAGAAATGGCGTTTTCTTTGCAAATGGCGGCGTACAGGTCCACGCTGGGGCGGCGGATGCGCGCCTGGGTGTCAACATCCAGCCCCCACAGTCCGAAGCGCTGCGTCCAACCGCGTTCCCACTCAAAGTTATCCACCAGTGACCAGTGAAAATAGCCCTTCACCGGCCAGTTCCACTGGATGGCTCGCCAGACCTGGTGAAGATGTTCGACCAGATAGCGCGGGCGCAGGCGGTCATTGGCATCGTTTACGCCGTTTTCGGTGATAATCATCGGAAGCCCGTAGCGGTTTTTCGCCCAGGCGATCATTCGGCCCATGCCAGCGGGCACATGGGCAATAAATTCACCGTCTGAAAGGGGCGCGCCGGGCGGGGGCGTGCGCTTGCTGAACAGTTCCATAGGGTTAAGCAGATTAAACGCCACCCGGTCGGTGGTGTAATAATTGAGGCCCACAAAATCCTGCGTGCCAACCGCCTCTGGAATGCGCGCTCCGCCCAGGATAAAGCGCAGGCGGCCATCGCGCAGGGCATCGAGGAAAGCCGCGTTAAAATTGCGCGTCAGCCCATCAGCCACCCAGCGGTCCACGGCCAGCCCCGGATGGGCCGGCTCGAAGCCCCGGTAATGCATTGCCAGACCCACGCGGCTCTCTTTTTGGATGGCTTTAATCGCCCGATAAGCCAGAGCATGGCCGCGCACCATATTGACCATCACCCGAAAGGCCGCGCCCCGGTCGTTCTTGCCGGGGGGGAACTCGCCGCGGCCTAAATAGCCGTTATAAATGTAGACGTTTGGCTCGTTAATGGTCACCCAATACGTGGTAAACTCGCGCAGGGCTTCGACGGCTTTGCGCACGTAAGCTTCAAAGCGAGCGGGCGCATCGGGGTGTTCCCAACCGCCCTGTTCGTACAGCCACAGCGGGTCTGAGAAATGGTGCAACGTCACCACAGGGGTCATGCCGCGGTGATACAGCCCGCGCAGCATTTCGCGGTAAACGTCAAGGGCATCCTCGTTCCAGCGGTCGGGGGCTGGCTGGATGCGGCTCCACTCCAGCGACAGGCGGTGAGCGTTTTGGGAAGTCTCGCGGGCACGGTCGAAATCATCGCGCCAGCGCCCGCGCCACCAGTCACAGGCTGCGCCGGAGCGATGATTGTTCAGGATGCGCCCCGGCTGGTTCTCCCAAAAATACCAGTTATTGTTGGTGTTGCTGCCCTCAACCTGGTGCGAGGACGTGGCCGTACCCCATAAAAAACCGGCTGGAAAGGTGAACGTGGCTTGCGGCATTGCGGTATCTCCCATGTAAGAATGCAAACTCTGATGAACACAGATGAAAGACAGGAAAATCTTATCACAATCTGGTTGGATCTGGGTTGATCCGGCTCCATCTACGCTTATCTGGCCCCCTTCGATGGGATCTTTTTGGCCCGCTGAGCGTCTGAACTGCATAGGGAGGGGGTTTCTTTCTTTTACGGATGTGAGGAGGATCCCGATGAAACGGTTTGCGCTTACCCTCTGGGTGCTTATCTTCCTTTCTGGCTGCCTTCCAGTGGGCTGGCCGCCTGGTCCGGGCGGCGGCGCGGCCACTGCCCAGGTCAGCACGGTTGTGCCAGAGGTTGGCACGGCCATTATCCCTGGCGGCACGCCGCCCCCGCCCGCCACCCCCACGCCCATCCCTACCCTGGAGGCGGGGATGCTCGGCCCAACCGTGTTAAAATACCGTCTGCTGGACGAATTTCCCCTGTTCTACTGCGACCCCGATGAATACCCCGTTGCGCGCGGCGATGAGCAGGACAAGGCGCGCGAGCGTTTCCCGGAAATCCAGGCCAATGCCGAAGCATTTGAGACAATCGTGGCGCGCCTTGGTCTGGAAGGGACGACCTCGTTCAGCGATGAGCAAAAACTGCAAATTTACCGCGAATATAAGCGCCTGGCGGCCATCCAATTTGAAGCAGAAGGCAAAGACCGCTACCGCTTTCAGTTTCAATCGGCCCAGGCCGAGGGCAACGGCGAGCTGCTTAACGGCATCATTGACGGGAAGGGGCGCATCACCATTCAAGAGCGCCAGCCGGGCATCGTCACCTGCCCCATCTGCCTGGCCGCCGGCAGTCAGATTGACACGCCCGCCGGACCCATTGCGGTGGAAAACCTGCGCGCCGGAGACCTGGTCTGGACGTTAACCTCTGATGGCCGCCGTGCCGCCGCCCCACTGCTGCTGGCCGCCCGCGCCCCTGCCCCTACCAGTCACCGCGTGGTTCATTTGCTGTTGGAAGATGGACGCGAGCTGTGGGCTTCACCCGGCCACCCCACCGCCAGCGGCCGCCCCCTGGCAGATCTGGCTCCCGGTGATGCGCTCGACGGCGCGCGCGTAATGACCGCCGCCCTCGAACCCTATACCGCGGCCTTCACCTACGACATCCTGCCCGCCGGAGATACCGGCCTGTACTGGGCTAACGGCGTGTTGTTGGGCAGTACCCTGCGGTAGGGGAAGGCCGCCGGATTTCACTTGCGCCCTTTTCTGCTCCGGTCTATACTGGATTCATGTCCCCCATCACCCTGCGCTCTGACCGTCTCGCTGTGGAAATTGCCGAACCCGGCAGTGTTTACCGCCGCACCCGCTTCGACTGGACCGGCTTCATCACCCAGGTTACGCTGGACGGCGCTCACACCTTCTGTACTGTCGAAGACCCCGACCCGGCCAAAGGCTCTGGCGGGATTGGCCTGTGCAACGAGTTTGGCAACGAAAAGCCCATCGGCTACGACGATGCCGCGCCGGGGCAGACTTTTGCCAAGCCGGGCGTGGGTCTGCTCGTTAAACCCTCTAACGAGCCGTATTTTTTCTATCATGACTATGAGATCGCCGCACCCTTCCCCATGCAGGCCACAGCAACCGGCGAAGATACCGCTATCCTCTCCGCCGAGCCGCTGGACTGCCGCGGCTACGCCTTCCGGCAGGTGAAAACTATTCGCGTCCAAGATAACTGCCTCGAAGTCGCCTACCGCTTTGAGAATGTAGGGTCCAGGGCCATCCATACCCACGAATACGCCCACAACTTTCTTTCTATTGACCATCACCCCACCGGCCCCGATTACCGCCTGACCTTCGCTTATCCGGTGCAGTTTGAAAACCTGGCCCCCCTGGTGCGCCGCATGGTACGGCCCTTCCTGCGGCCCCTGTTGCCCGATTTCTTCCTTCTGCTCTTGCTTAAGCGCCTGATTGATACGAGCGTCATCCGGCCCGCCGGGAACGATGTGATCTGGACAGGCCGCCCTACCCGCGCTTTCCTGGCCCGCCTGGCCCAGTTCGCCCCCGCCAGCGGCCCCCAGTGGCGGCTTACGCATCTCCCCAGCGGCCTGGCGTGCGCTGAGATTGACGATTTCGCCCCTTCGCGCGTGGTGGTGTGGGGCGCGGCGCATGTGATCAGCGCGGAGGTCTACACCGATATTGACCTGGAGCCGGGCGAGGCGCAAACCTGGACGCGCCGGTACGTGTTTGAGAAAGAGCCGTGAGAAGGCCCCATCCATGCCCTTTACTATCCAACCCCATCATGGAACCCCTACCCTGTTTGTAGATGGCAAGCCCGCCTTTTATGGGCTGATGTGGGGCAGCGCGCCCACGGCAAATGGCTACGCCCTGCAAGACTGCGCCCGCCTGTATGGAGAGGCGGGCGTTCATTATTATGCATTCGACATTGGGGCCGGTGCAGAATGGTGCGGCCCAGCCGCCGGACGCGACGACCCATACGACTTCGACCTGCTGGCAAGCCGCTTCCGCCAGGTCATCGCCGCCAACCCTCAGGCGCGCTTTCACCTGCGCGTCCACCTGGAAGCGCCCGTTTGGTGGCAGGAGCTTTACCCCCAGGAATGCGAGCTGCTCTCAGACGGGCGGCGGATGTGCCAGTCTTTTGCCTCGACCCTCTGGCGCGAGCAGGCCAAAGATTTTTTGCGCGCCCTGGCAGGGGCGGTGGAAACTCAGGGCATGGCGGAGCGGGTGGCCGGCTACCAGTGCGGCGCGGGAACGACCGGCGAGTGGGTGAAAGGCCCAGGTGCCATGGGCCTGGTCTGCGGCGATTACAGCCGCCCCATGCAGGCGCATTTTCAAGAATGGCTGTGGGCGCGCTACCACGGCGACCTGGCCGCCCTGCGCGCCGCATGGAACGACCCGCTGGCCGAATTTGAGACGGCCGCCGTCCCCCCCGCCGCGGCCCAGTTGACCACCACTGCTTGCACCTTCCGCAACCCGCGCTCCGAACAGCCCGTGATTGATTATTTCCGCTGCCTGGCTGAACTGTGCGCCGACCTCATCTGCGACTTCTGCGCCACCGTCAAGCAGGCCAGCGGCGGCCGGGCCCTGGCCGGGGCCTTCTACGGCTACCTGATGGAAATGGCCTGGAACGCCGGTTTCTTCGGCGAAGGGGCCGATAGTGAATTCTCTACCTACCAGCGCGGCGGTCACCTGGGGCTGGCAAAGGTACTGCGCTCGAAAGCGGTGGATTTTCTTGTCAGCCCCTATTCCTACGGCTTCCGCGGCATCGGCGGCGACGGGCCGGCTATGCCCCCCGCCGAATCACTGCGGCTGCACCACAAGTTCTATATCCTCGAAGATGACACCCGTACCCATCTGACCTGGCACGATCACCCCAACTACGGCAAGGCCGATACGCTGCAAGAGAGCATCGCCATCTTACAGCGCAACCTGGCCTACGCCGTCACGCACGGGCAGGGCATCTGGTGGCTGGCAGGGAGCAGTCCGCGCACGCCGCACATCGAGCTTTCACAGCAACCCGCCTTTCAGGGCTTAATCCGCCGCTTTCAAGAGATCGGCAGTTGGGCGCTGAGCCTGGAACGCGCGCCCGCCGCCGAAGTAGCCGTACTGCTGGACGATGAGAGTCTCTTGTATACAACTCCACGCAACAGCCTCGACCTGCCGCTGATCTTCCAGCAGCGTCTGTGGGGCCTGGCGCACATGGGCGCACCGTATGATACCTACCTGCTGGACGACCTGCTGGAAGGCCGACTGAAGCCCTATAAGCTTTACATCTTCCTCAACCCTTTCCGCCTCGATGGGTCTCGCCGCGAAGCTCTGAAAAACGTCATCCGGCGCGACGGGCGGACGGCGCTGTGGATCTACGCGCCGGGCTATCTAGACGATAGCGGCTCGCTCCACGCCATGGCCGACCTGACCGGCATCTCATTTGAGGCAGGCGAGCATCCTTGGGGACCGCTCATTCACCTGACCGACCTGAGTCACCCCATCACCCAGGGGTTGACGCAGGATATCACCTGGGGGACTAACAGCGTGCTGGGGCCGGTTTTTCACGCTGCGGACGAAAGCGCGCGCGTCCTGGGAAACGTAGTTTATGCCCAGGGGCGCTGCCGGCCGGGCTTCGTGGTGAAAGAATTCGCGGAATGGCGCTCGGTCTACAGCGCCGCGCCCAACCTGCCTGCACCGGTGCTGCGCGGCCTGGCCCGCTGGGCCGGAGCGCACATCTACTCTGGCGCTGGCGACGTGATCTACGCCGCGCCCGAACTGCTGGCCGTGCATACCGCCGCCGGGGGAGCGCGAACCTTCACCCTGCCGCATCCGGTTGAGTTAGTAGTGGATGTATTTGCAGATCAGGTAATTGCGGAAAATACGGACCGCTTTGATGTGGATCTGAAACCCGCCTCGACGACCCTGTATTTTACCGGCAGGGCCGCGGCCAGGCCGCCAGAGGCGGGTTGTTGATCTGCAAAAACGCAAATCGGTCGGAAACGGGCTTTAAACCCCATGCCGATGGTTAACCGGCTCTCACCCGTGTGGGGCGACCCCGCCCCCTGCCTATATCACAGAGATGTAGGTGGCGGGGTCGTCCACTCTAAGTAGTTTCTTACGCGGCCTGCGCTTGCACCGGCTCTGGTGCTTTCATTAGTTCCAGTTCCAGATCAACCTGAATCTCATCACCCACCAGCACGCCGCCAGTTTCGAGCGCCACGTTCCAGGTCAGGTTCCAATCTCTGCGGTTGATCGTCGTCGTCCCGCTGAAGCCATGGCTGGTCGTCCCCCAGGGGCTTTTGGCACTGCCGAGATATTCTACGTCAATCACCACCGGGCGGGTGATGCCGCGGATGGTCAGGCCGCCGCTCAGTTGGGCGGTTCGGGGCCCGGTGAGCTGGACGCCCGTGCTTTGGAAAGTGATGGTGGGATACTGCTCGACATTCAGGAAGTCCGCCGAACGCAGGTGAGCATCGCGCTGTTCGTTGCGGGTGTTGATACTGGCCGCTTCGATGCGCACCGTCACGGTGCTATGGGCGAGATTGCTTTCGTCGAGGTTAAAGTCGCCCTCAAAGCGTTCAAACTGGCCCCTTACTTTGGCAATCATCATGTGACGGACGGAAAAAGCGATTTGCGAATGGGCGAGATCTAACTGCCAGGACATGGTTTCTACCTCCTCAGGTTGTGGCAAAAAAAACGGATAAGCGGATACGCACGGGCCCTTTGGCCCACAACCGGCACGGTTCGCCGGACGAACATATTATTGAATATCAAATATCTTAACATTAAGATATTTTTCCATAAAAAAACCGCGCATAGGCGGTTTCTGGCAAGCGGGTTACTCCCGCTTGCCAAGTTTCTTACACAGACGGCCCAATTCCCGCTGTTCTTCTGGGGTGAGGATGCTCATTTCTTCTACCAGGGCGCGCACGTGGGCCGGGAAAACGCGCCGGATTTTCTCTTCCCCTGCCGGGGTAAGGCGGATGAGGATCATGCGGCGGTCCTCAGAAGAGCGCTCACGCGCTACCAGGCCGCGCTTTTCGAGGTTGTCAATCACCATAGTCATATTGCCGGTGGATTTCAAAAGCTTCTGGCTTAATTCCCCCGGGCACATTGGCCCCAGGTGATAGAGGGCCTCTAACACCGAGAACTGGCTGACCGTCAGATCTTCAATAGCGCCATGCTCGAACAGACGGGTTTCGAAGGCGTTCAGCGCGCGCGTAAACTTGATAATCGTATCCAGCGCCAGTACTTCTTCCGGCGTACCCTTGTATTTCGTCGGCATCGATCCTCTTTATATCAAATCGTTCAACATTGAAGCAATTATAAATGGTTCTCTAAGAGCCGTCAAGGGTCAGATTGATAAAAAATGCAATAGAACTGTAAGCACACACTTGCCAAATCTCTTATATAATTCTTATATATTAGAAGTGTTCATCCTAAAAAATATAACAGTTTCCGATTCGTTCATTCAATACAACAGTGGATAATCCTATGGTGCTACTTAAATCTCTGCGGGGGGTTATTTCACCCACACTGCAAAATATCTCCATGTCTCAGAGGGCGCGCCTCTTACAGCGCACCATTATTGCTTTAATTCTGATGGTGACCTTAATTGGCACCGGCTTTTACCTGCGCTCCACCATCCCGGCGATCACGGCTGTGATTACCATACTGGCCGACGCCGCCCTGCTAGGCGCTCTTGCGGCGCTGCGCAGCGGCCGGCTGCGCCTGGCGGGGCTGCTCTTCGCCCTCACGACCTGGGCAACTACCACCTACATTATGGCAAACCTGTACAGCACTTCATCGAACCCGCTCCTGGGGATGTACGTAGTCATCACGGTATTGTGCGCCCTGACGCTGGGCGGGATGGCTGGCTACCTATACGGCGGACTCAGCCTGGTAACGATTGTCGGCATCCTGCTCCTGGAAGGCCGCGGGCTGCTGGCGCCGCTGGTCGAACTAACTCCTTCCGTCAAATTCACCTGGCATCTGGTGATATTCGCCTCGGCTTCGATCCTGGTGCATACCACCATTCGCGCGATTGATCAATTACTGCGGGAATCCAGCGAGCGGGCCGATCAACTGGCCCTCAAAAACCGCGAGTTAGAAGGAATCCGCCGCGACCTGGAAGGGCGCGTCGCCGAGCGCACCCACGACATCTTACGCGAGAAGCGCTTTTTTGAAGCCCTCTTCCACAACAGCCCGGTAGCCATCGTCCTCCTCGACCTGAAAGGGCGCGTCAATGCCGTCAACCCAGCCTTCGAGCGCCTTTTCGGTTACGCGCAAGCCGAAATCACGGGGCAGAATTTAGACCTTTTGGTGGCTGACCCACAGAACCCCGACGAACCCTTCCACAATACCTGGCGCACCCTCCAGGGTGAGATCATCACCCAGCAGGGACGGCGGCGCAGAAAAGACGGCAGTCTGATCTGGGTCGAAGTACTGGGCGCGCCCATCATGGATGGAGAGGCGCAGGCTGGATTGCTGGCAATTTATTACGATATGACCGCCCAGCGCCGCGCGCAGGAAAAACTGGAAACCTCTGAACGAGAATACCGCACCTTGTTTGAAAACGTCCTCGACGGCGTCTACCGCAGTACGCCCGATGGCCGCTTTCTCACCGCTAACCCGGCCCTCATACGCATGTTGGGCTACGACAGCCTGGAGGAACTCCTGGCAGTTGATATCCGCAAGGATGTCTACGTGAACCCTGCCGACCGCGACGCCCTGCTGGAACGCCAGCGGCGCGAGGAAGTTTTGCGCAATGTGGAACTGCTGTTAAAGCGCAAAGACGGCAAACATATCGTCGTCCTTGAAAGTTCTTTCGTGGTGCGCTCACCCGATGGCGAGGTGCTTTATTATGAAGGCACGCTGACCGACATTACCGAGCGCAAGCAGGCTGAAGAACAACTGCTCTTCCTCGCCACCCACGACAGCCTGACCGGCCTGCCCAACCGCATCAGTTTCTTCGAACAGCTCAATCAGCTTATTCAGCAGCGCGGCGATGGACGTAAGATCGCCGTGCTGTTTCTCGACCTCGACGGGTTCAAAGAGGTCAACGACCGCTTTGGTCACGCCCACGGCGACGCCCTGCTCCGGCGCGTGGCGCAGTTGCTGCAGTCAACCCTGCGCCCTGGGGACCTGGTGGCGCGGTTGAGCGGCGACGAGTTCGCCTTTTACTTCGATAATGTTGATGGCCCCGAACACGCCGCTATTCTGGCCGCAAAGGTGCAGGGTATTCTCGCCACTCCGGTGCAGGTTATGGAAGTGGAGGTTCGCATCACGTCCAGCATCGGCATCAGCCTGTACCCTACCGACGGCTGCGACGCGGAAACTCTGCTCAAGCGCGCTGATGCCGCCATGTACCACGCCAAAGAGGGTGGGAAGAACAATTACACGCTGTATTACACTCTGTGCGGTTGACACTATGGCCCGCCAAACAGCTTTTCGGCCTCGGCCTGGGCCGCCTCTAAGGCGGCCTGCGCGCTGGCCTGGTCCTCTACCACCTGCTGTACGGCCTGGCTGAAGAGGTCCATGACGCGCAACTGCCGCCCCCCTGCGGCGACTTCACTCAGGTGATAGAACTGCACGTCCGTCAGGCCGCGCGCCACGGCCAATTGATCTGCGCTGACGCGCTGGGCAAAGGCCGGGCCGTTCACCTGCGAGCGCAGCGGCGGAACCTGCCGGAACGAGGCTTCGGGCCGGCTGAGGAGAAAGCTCATCCAGTTCCAGGCTTCCTGGGGGTGCTTCGAGTTCTGCGTCAGGAAATAGCCATCCCAAACGGCATAGCTGAAGGCCGAGCGGGCGCGCGGCAGGGGCAGCATGCGCATCTCGATGGAGTTCACGCCGAAGTACAGGCTGGTATCATACAGGTTCATCCAGAACCCACACCACGACTTATTCAGGTATTCAAACGCCAGGTTGCGCCCGGCGGCGATGGGCGGGGCTACGCCGTACTCGCTCCACAGCCGAGCGTACCACTCCACCGCCTCGATGTTGGCCGGGTCGTCCAGGGTGGGGCGTGTGGGCCGGTCGAGCCGGTCGAACAACCTGCCGCCAAAGAGGTAGGTAAACACCAGCGCGTCGGTACTGGCGGGCGCCGTGCAAAACCCGGCGGAAAAATTCCCCCCAGCCGCGGCTTCATCCTGCTGATTCACCGCAACTGCTGCGGCCAGAAATTCTTCCAGGCCGTAATCGGGGCCGGGTGGAGTCACCCCTACCACCCGGAACCGCTCGTTTTCGTAAAACATTACCATGGGGTTCACCCCGGCGGGCAGGCCCATTTGCTTTTGCTCGATCTGTAGGGCTTGCAGCAGGCCGGGGTAGAAATCGGTGACATCGAAGCTCTTGTCGATGGCAATAAACTCATCCACCGGGCGGATCAGCCGCAGCTCATCCGGGCTGAGGAAAATGACGCCCGTACGCACCACATCCACCCGAGAAAACTGGCTGTGCAAAATGCTGATACTGCCAGAACGCCCCGGCGGGAACGGTCTTAATTCCACGGTAACGTTGGGGTACAGCTCGTGAAAGCGCTCGGCCAGCTCGCGATAGTCCGACTCCTGGCCGAGGAAAGCGAACTCAATCTCCACCGGTTCAGGCAAGGCAAAGGGCAGCCCACCCCCAGCGCAGCCCGCAAGCAGGCCAGCGGCGAGCGCCAACAAGAGCAGGCGGCGGATAATGAACATGGCAAAACCTCCGGGGACGGATCGTGCTTGCGATCATTGTATCTAAAACCCAGAGATTATTGTAATCGAAACCGGGGCAACAACCCCACCCTGCGCCAGCACCCAACCAGAAAGGCCGTCTGGCAGGTTCAGCGGCTGTGGAACAGTCAGGGGATTAACCCATGATCCTCCGCGTAACTGACCAGGTCCACTCGACTATGCAGACCCAGCTTGCTCATCAGGTTGGCGCGGTGGCCTTCCACCGTGCGCGGGCTGAGGCACAGCCGGGCGGCAATCTGCTTGTTGGTCAGTCCACGCGCGATCAGGCGCAGAATTTCAACCTCGCGCACGGTTAGACTTTCGAGGCCCACCTGGTGCGCTACCGGGTAGGGTGAAATATCCTTCAACAGCGCGCGGGCCATCGCCGGGTGAATGTACAGGTCACCGCGCAGCACCACCTGGATGGCATTCAACAGTTCCCCCTCCACCGCTCGCTTAATGATATACCCCGCCGCCCCCGCGCGGATCACCTCGCGCAACAGACTTTCTTCTTCATGAACTGTCAGGATCAAAATAAATACGTTGGGCAAGATTTCTTTCAGGCGGCGAGTCGCCTCTAACCCGCCGGTCCCCGGCATGCTCAGGTCCAGGATGATTAAGTCGGGCTGTAATTCAACTGCCAAGCGGATGGCTTCCTGCCCATCAGCGGCCTCTCCGACCACGCGCAGGTTGGAGTCAGCGTTGAGCAGTGCCTTGACCCCCCCACGCAGGATGCCATGATCGTCAGCCAGCAAAATGCGCACCGGCGTGCGTTCTGTCGTCATACGGCGCCTCCACCACCAATGTGGTCCCCGCCCCCGGTTGACTTTCGATCATCAGGCTGCCGCCCAACATTTCGGCGCGTTCCTGCATCCCCACCAGGCCCAAATGTCCGCTCCATTTTTGTTTTCCCTCCATCGTAAAACCAATGCCATTATCTTCGATTAAGAGAATGATTTTATCTTCCTGACGGCTCAAAATCACATCCACCCGCGAAGCCTGCGCGTGCCGCGCCACGTTGGTCAGCGCCTCCTGCGCAATGCGGTAGAGGGTCGTTTCCACATCGGCCGGCAGCCGGTCGGTGTGCCCCAGGCCGGTGGTTTTAAAGCGCGCTTCCATGGGGGAGCGGTCACGCAGGTTCTGCACCAGTTGCGCCAGCGCCGGAATCAGGCCCAGATGGTCCAGACTGGCAGGCCGCAGATCCATCGCCAGACGGCGCAGTTCTTCCAACACCCCGATTGTTTGTTCTTTTAACTGCACGATCAGGTTCTTAGCTTCGCAGGGCATGGCTGAGCAGGCGATTTCCAGGTTGCGCAAATCCAGCATCATGGAACTCAACGACTGTCCGGCTTCGTCGTGCAGTTCGCGGGCAATATAACGCCGCTCGTTCTCCTGGACTTCTACCAATCGGCGCGAGAGCGACTGTAAACGCTCGCGCCCCAGCCGCACCTGTTCAAAGAGCCAGGCATTCTGTACCGCCACCGCCGCCTGCCCAACGATGGTTTCGGCCAGACGCGCGTGTTCTGGAGCAAAACAGCCGGGCCGGCTTTGCTCCAGGCTGCAAATGCCGATGACACGCCCGGCGCTGACCACCGGAATGCCCAGCCAACTGATGGCATTCGCCATGCTCGCCACAGGTGGCCAGCAGGTCAGGCGGCGTGTATCGTCAATGAGCAGGCTCTTTTGGGTGAGCAGAACTTCGCCCAGGATGGGATGAGCAGGGGCATCAAAGATCACCTCGCGGTAGGCGGTTGGTTTTGCTCCACCCGCGCACTCCCACACACCGCGCGCCTCGGCGCGCGATTCACCTGTAATGAGCAATATATGGGCGCAATCAAAGTCCAACAACCGGCGCAGGTAAGCCAGCATGGTCTGCACCACCGCATCCAGGTCAAGCGAGCTTGCCAGCGCCATGCTGGCTTCGCACAAGTTTTCGGCAAGCTCGCGCAGCCGCCGCTCCGAGGCCGAAATGGCCTCAAGCTCGCGGGTGCGCTCTTGCACGCGCTGTTCCAGCTCGGCCTGGGCTTCCAGCAGGCGCTGCTCGGAGCGGCTGTTCAGCAGAGCGACCGCGGCGATTTCCGCGAAGGCCGTGGCAATGCGCGCATCCTCTGGCGCAAACCCGCCCGGCTTATTTGCCAGGCCCATAATGCCCACCGCCTGGCCGTCAATCATCAACGGCGCGAACATCACGTTCTCAATGCGCGCGTGGCCCTCTGGCAGTAAGGAATGCCAGCGGCTTGTGGCAAACTGGTTATCATAAATGGTCTTCCCGCTGGCGTAGGCCTGCCCCCGCAGCCCGCGGATGGGCATGGGCAGATCTGGACTGACGCGGCAGACGAAATTGCCGGTATCTAAAAACACCACCTGGTTTTCATCCTGCTCCAATAGAGAAATGTACCCGGACTGCGCGCCGATCAGGTTTTTGCATTGGTCAAAAATGGCCTGCGCCGCTTCTGGGAAAGCCCGATGCCGCAAGATCGCCCGCGCCGCCCCCCACAACGCCTCAAACTCACGCTCACGCCGGGCAGCCTGCGTTAGAGCGTGCCCCTCACCTGTCTCGCCCGGATCATTGCCCGACATTTCACCTCCGAGAGCGCGTCTCCATCTTTCTGCAACCTGGGGGTTACGCCCTCAAGCTACCAAAAGCACCTGCGCTGTCTCTTTTGCGTTTATAGGTACGATGATGCAATTGCGCCGGATAAACCTTATGGCTAAAGCCGATGATCCAGAAACCAACATGGTCAAGCATCAACCCATCTGGAATGGGTCATTTGTAGTATAGCACAATCTTTTTGGGACAAAAATCGGGGGTTTCACTTAAGTAGTTTCTACGGACTCTACCTGTTTTTTTTGCGTTCAAATCCCGTAAGATATTCGCTTCACAGGTAGGCGCGCTGTGCCTATCGTTAAAACAGAAAAAGGTATTCTCCGAGCCTGCCTGCCTAAGACCACACCCCTGGTTATGGCGTCAGGCCGCTCATCAGGGCAGGGGTGGAAACGCCCCTGCCTCCCGAAATCTCTCGCCAGAGAGATGGAATTGGAAAGGAGAACCGCGCCAGACGTGAAGAGTCGCGTCTCGCCAGGTTCACCCCTGGCAATTTTTGATCCCGCCGCGCCCGCCCTACGCGCCGCCGGGCTGACGGTGCGCTACCCAGATGCCCCGGCCCCCGCGCTGGATGACCTGACGCTAGAGGTAGCCGCCGGAGAGTGCGTGCTGCTCACCGGTCCTTCGGGCTGCGGTAAAACCACCCTGGCACGGGCCCTCAATGGGCTGATCCCTCACGCCATTCCGGCCCAGGTTACAGGCCGGTTAGAGGCCGGAGGGGTGGACGTGAGCCGCAGGACCGTCTCCGAACTGGCGCGGCGCGTGGGCAGCGTCTTTCAGAACCCCGCGGCGCAGTTATTCCACCTGCGAGTAGATGAAGAAGCCGCCTTTGGCGCGCGCAACCTGGGCCTGCCGGGCGAGATCGTCCAGGAGCGCGTGGCCTGGGCACTCGAGACCCTCGGCCTGGCGGCACTGCGTCACCGGCGGCCGGGCGAGCTTTCGTATGGGCAGCAGCAGCGCCTGGCAATTGCCGCCACCCTGGTAATGCAGCCCCAACTGCTGGTATTAGACGAACCCACCGCCTCGCTCGACCTACCCGGCGCTCAGGCGGTGATGGCCGCCCTGCACAAACTGCGCGCGCAGTACGGCATCGCTATCGTACTGATCGAACACCGCCTGGCCGAAGCCGCCCAACTGGCTGACCGTACTGTCATCTTACAGGATGGGCGCGTGGCCGCTGCTGGACCCACCCGCCGGGTGCTGAACGACCCGGCCTGCCTGGATCTATTGGGCCTGGAGGCCCCTCCCGAAGCCTCTCCAGCGAACTGGCAGGACTGGCTCATCGCCACAAAGCCGCCGCCCACACCGGCTCCCCCACTGCTGGCGCTGCGCGGCGTTTCCGCTGGCTATGGACGGAGCGCGGTGATCCACGCTGTGGACCTGACCATCGCCCCCGGTGAGTTTATCGCCCTGGTGGGCGACAATGGGGCCGGCAAGACCACCCTCGCGCTGACCGCGGCCGGCCTGCTCCGCCCCCTGGCTGGCTGCGTGCGTTTCGCGGAGGGCCGTCGCCCACAACCGGGGCGTGATATCGCCCTACTCTTTCAAAACCCGGCTGATCAACTTTTCACCGGCTCGGTTGACGAAGAAGTAGCTTTTGGGCCGCGCAATTATGGGGTCTTCCATCCTGGCTATCACCACGAATGCCTGGCGCGCACCGACCTGCTGGCACTGCGCACGCGCCGCCCGCTGACCCTCTCCACCGGGCAACAGCAACGCGTGGCCCTGGCCGCCTGCCTGGCGCTGCGCCCGCGTCTGTTGATCCTCGATGAGCCGACACTCGGCCAGGATTGGGGCCACTTGCGGGCGCTGCTGGAGATGCTGACCGACCTACTCGCTCGCGGTACTGCCATTGTACTGATCACCCACGATCTGCGGCTTGTGCGGCGCTGCGCCCAGCGCGTGGTGTGGATGCAGGCAGGCCGGATTGTGATGGATGGAAGAATACGAAGCCTGTACAAACCGCTGTTATGAAAGGAGACCTAACCCATGCGCTTTACCACTCGTGAATTGTCTATTCTGGCCGTTTTTGGCGCGCTGTGGGGCCTGGTGGAGATCAGCCTGGGCGCGGCCCTTCACGCCCTACGCCTGCCCTTCAGCGGCGCGTTGCTGGCCGCCGCCGGTCTGACGATTGCCCTCACCGGGCGGTGGTTCGTCCCCCGGCGCGGCTCCACCCTTTTCATTGGGGCCATCGCCATGCTGCTCAAGCTCTTCAGCATCGGCAGTGCTGTCATTGGCCCACTGATCGGCATTCTGGCCGAGGCGCTTCTGGCCGAAGCCGCTCTGCTGTTCTTCCGCCGTCCCAGCCGCGCCGGGTTTGTACTGGCGGCCAGCCTGGGCGTGTTGTGGACGCTCATCCAACCATTCTTCACCGGCTGGCTGCTGTTTGGCCGCGACCTGTTCGTGGTCTGGCTGGAACTGCTTCAGGCCGGCAGCCGCCTTGTGGGGCTGGAATCCTCTGCCACTGTAGGGATCATCGCGGTGCTGGCGGCGGCCCACCTGGTCATCGGCGCGGCTGGTGGGTGGCTGGCATGGTCAGCGGGGCGGCTGTTGGGGGCGCGCCTGGGCAAGACCGCCTGGGTGGGCCTGCTGGTGGCGCTGATCCTGGCCGCCTGCGCCCAACCCACGCCTGCCGAGACTACTGGCCCCACCCTCACCGTTACCGATGGGCAGACCACGAAGCACTACACCCTGGCTGATCTGGAGCAGATCGGCCAGGAGCAGGCCGCCTTCCGCGATGTAAACTACCGGGGCGTGCGTCTCTCGGCCTTGCTCAGCGACGCGGGTTTTGACCCCGCCGCGCTGAAGGCCGTCACGGCCACTGCCGCTGATGGCTTCAGCGCCAGCTATGAGCCGGCCATTTTTACCAAAGCCGATACCCTGCTGGCCTACGCCCGCGCCGATGGCCCACTGGTCGAGGATGAAGGCCCCTTCCGCATGGTAGTTCCCGGGCAGGAAGGCAAACTCAACCCGCGTCAGGTGGTAGAGATTCGCGCCATCCCATGAAGCTTGCTATCCACACCCCCGGCCATCTAACGGTCTTTGTTGGGGCGCTGGCACTGATGACGCTCGCTCCCCCGCCCCGCCTGCCGCTGGCAGGGGGGTTGTGCCTGACGACAGCGGCGCTGCTGTACCCGGCGGCCCTGCGCGCGCCCCTCCACCCAGGCTGGCCGGCGGCGCTGGCGCTGCTGGTGATGCTCAGCGCCCTCTTGGGCGGCCCGCTCGACCACAGCCTGGGGGCCGTGGTTTACTCTGGCGCGGGGCTGGCCGCGGGGGCGCAGATGGCCCTGCGTGCCCTGGTACTGCTGGTGATGGTAGAAGGCTTCACGCAATCCACAGAAATCAGCGCCGTTGCTGCCCTGTGCGAGCGCGCCGGGCTGCGCGGACTGGGGTTTTCGCTGGGGGTGGCGGTGAACCTGCTGCCCGGCCTGCGGCAAGCCAGCCGTCAGACGTGGCAAAGTTTAACCATGCGTGGGGGTCTGCGGCGCAGACGCTGGCGGGCGCTGGGGCTGTACCTGGCGGCCACCGCCGCCGCTGCTCTGCGCCGCGCCGAAGAAGTAGCTCTGGCCGCCGAGACACGCGCCTTCACGCCCGAACAGGCCCATTACCTGCCGCTTGCGATTGGTCCCGGAGACTTCATCGCGGCGGCACTGGTGGCGCTTGCGCTGCTGTGGATTGTAGGGTTCGGTATCCTGATATCATCCTAACTGGATCAAAATTAGTAGTACAATGACCCTATGGTTAAGCATTTTCCAGAAGCGGGAAAGCATGTTTTTCAATTGAGAAGGCGCGGTCCAATGCAAACATCCGTCTATCAGCAAAATACTTCACCCCGAAAACATCAGACCTTCGCAAACGTTTTGATCCGCTATTGGATGCTGTGGTTTAGTCTCCTCTATGGGATGTACGTGAGCCTGCCGTTTCTCGCGCCCCTGCTCATGCATTGGGGCGCAGAACTGCCTGCCCGTTGGATTTATACCTTCTACTCGTTCCTATGTCACCAACTACCTGAGCGGTCTTACTTTTTGTTCGGGCCAAAAGTCTCTTACAACCTGACGGAAATCCAGTCTGCCTGGCAGGCCACCAGTAATCCGCTGATTCTGCGCCAGTTTATCGGCAACCCCGAAATGGGCTGGAAAGTGGCCTGGTCAGATCGTATGGTTGCGATGTTTACCAGCATCCTGCTCTTCGCCTGGTTATGGTGGCCGCTGCGCCGGCGAATCCGCCAGCTCCATTGGATAGGGCTGATCCTTTTGGCGCTTCCAATGGTGGTTGACGGAACAACCCATCTGGTAAGTGACCTGTTTGGCCTGCATGCTGGATTTCGCTACACCAATGATTGGCTTGCAGTGCTTACCAACCATGCACTACCCGCCTCGTTTTATCAGGGGGACGCGTGGGGATCCTTTAATGCCTGGATGCGTCTGATCACCGGTGGGTTGTTTGGTTTGGGGATTGTCTGGTTTGGTTTTCCCTATCTCGACCAGATATTTACAGCAGAAGCAAGACTTACTGAACTGAAGGGCCTGGCGAAGGAGAAGGTGATCGAACAGGCTTTCGCTGCTCCAGGGACTGAAGCTCCCAATTTCAGGGCGAAACAGCAATAGTCAGATTTGCCGGATCGAAAACAACCGGCAGTCGGAGGCTCCCATGATCCATCCAATCACACCCGATCAGTTCCACGAGGCAGAGGGCGTCGAGGACTGGCGTCTCACCAGCGAAGGGGCGACCGCGTTCTTCCGCACCCGGACGTTCTCTGAGAGCGCCCGGTTTGTGCAGGCCATCAGCGAACTGCCGGGAGTCGAGGATCACCGCCCTGGCGTTGACGTGCGGCATGACGGCGTGACGGTTCACATGATTACGTATACGGATGACTACTTCGGCCCCAGCCAGCGGGATGTTGAGTTAGCCAGGCAGATTTCGGCAGCGGCGCGAAAGTTGGGCCTTACTGCTGACCCGTCTGCGGTTCAGAGTCTGCTGATCATTCCTGGCGCGACCAACACCGCCGAGGTGATGCCGTTCTGGCGAGCGGTGCTTGGGTACGAACCCCGGCGTGACAGCCCCAACGAAGATCTGGTTGACCCGCACGACCGCGGGGCTCCGTTTTGGTTCGAGCAGATGAATGAGCCACGCGGCGACGGCGGCGGCGCGATTCACGTGGCGATCTGGGTGCCTTACGAACAGGCCGAGGCGCGCATCGCGGCGGCGCTCGCCGCAGGCGGACGGATGGTGCGCGATGAGTTTGCGCCCTCCTGGTGGACGCTGGCCGACCCGGCAGGGAACGAGGCCGACATTGCCACTACAAAGGGCCGCGGCTGAGCGCCGGTAAGCATCTTCTGACAGGCGATCCGCAAACTGAAAGGGGTCTTTTTTAACATGCGTCACAACCGCGAAGAAGTCGTTAAGCGTACCATTCGGGAGTTTGAACACCTGGAACAGTTGGTCACAGGTCTGACTGATGCCGATTGGGAGCGGTTGGTGCAGCGTCCGGAAAGCAAGGATCCCTGGACGGTGAAAGATGCATTGGCTCACATTACTTATTGGAAAGCCAACGCGGTACGCTCCCTGAGAAAACAGCGCCGGCCGCCCGAAGAACGCGGACTGGAGTTAAACGAACTAAACCATCTCATTTATACGCGCTGGCACGACCGTTCTTCTCAAGAAGTGATCGCCTGGCACAGACAGGTTCAAGCGGATGTGCTGGCCGCTTTGCAAGAGGCGCCCGATGAATGGTTCAGCGGTAAGGAGCACGGACCAGAATGGCCCGAAGACCTCGATGGTCACTCTGCCTATCACCGGGTAAAAGATATCGAACAGGCATTGGCGGCAAAGACAAACGCGGGCCAAAACCTCTGATTGGCTTGCACGGCCACCGCTGAACGGATCCATTACCAGATGAATGGAATCAACCGGTACTTTACCTTCTTCTGATAGTCTTCATAGCCTTCCAATTCTTCGAGCAGCATTTTTTCTTCGCCGATAATCCTGCCCGCTATAACGAGCAGGCCGACTGTAGAGATAATCAGGCCGTAAACCGAGCCTAATAACAACGGCGCGCCAAACATCATCAGTGTGCATCCCAGGTATAAGGGATGCCGCACAAAGCCATAAACGCCCGTGGTAATCACGCGCTGCTTGCGCTCGCTCTGGATCCTGACCAAGGTCGAAAGGTAGGTGTTGTCAATCGTGGCGCGCTCGATGAGATACAAAGCCGGGATCAGGGCCACGCCGCCCAAGACTTTCAACCAGAGCGGGAAGGCCGGCGACCAGTGAAAACGCTCCGCATCCAGTGGAAGAATGATTAGCCAGAGAATCGCGATGGCGAAAATCGCGATAATGAGATATTTATCCCAGGTCTTCTGGTTTTCAGAACCAGGCCTTTTCGTGCGCTCCGCAAGCAAGTCAGGGTCCTTCCAATACAGGTAGATCATGCTGAACAGGATCATCACAACCATCCAGAGGCCAAAGATCCACCCTTCCACCCAGCGCCAGTTTCCTGCCAGTAACAGCGTGAAGGTCGGGAAGAACAGCGTAGTCATTACCCCATTCACGATCAACGCAGTAAGCGACATTTTTCTGTTAGCCGTAGTCATAACAGCATTCTCCCTGGTTTCATCTTTTCAAGCTTAGTTCATTGATGGCCTTTAAAATATACCACCTCTGCCGGTGTGATGGAATCCTTATTCGCTGAGGTTCAGACGGATAAAGTACCCAAATGGGTCATTGTGGGGGAGATAGAGAAGTCGTATCATAACATTTGTCAAAAGATCATTACAAAAACGGTCAAGCGAAACGACATTTTAGACGTTATTTCTCCAAATTTACAAGGAGTGGACCCAATGGACGAAGAACGCGATATGCGCCCCCCTGAAGAAACCCCCGCCCCGGCCCCGTTGTTCTACCTGGGCAACCTGGACAGAGAGACGATTGAGATTTTGGTTGACGATAAGATCGCGACCGGAGGATAGAGAGAGCCTGCCAAGAGGTCAAGCCTCTCGGCAATTGGCCTAAAGACCCCTGCGGGATGAATTGAATATGGTTAAACCTGTCTAAACCGGCCTGATGATGCTCAGGCCGGTCTTTTTTGCTCTTCAAACCCATACACTGCAAGTTTACGAAGATTTTATGGTTTACTCTACGCCACTCACCTTATAACTATAGAGAGAAAATAACCGATCAAGTCAAGGGCGCTCAGAAGCGAGGGCGTTGAGAAAGAAAAGATGAATAACGACAAGTACCGCGTCCTGATCCTGGATGATGATTTCGAGTTGGGAGAGCTTTTGAAAGAGTTTCTCCAGAACACCGACCGCTGCGCGGTGACGTTCGTCACGCGGGAAGAAGAATTTTGGGAATGTCTGGATCGGGATACGTTTGATATCCTCTTCCTCGACTACAAACTGGCCGAGACCAACGGTCTGGAAGTGCTGACGCAGATGGGGCAGCGGGGTTATAACATCCCCACAGTGATGATGACCGGCGAGGGCAGCGAAAATGTGGCGGCGCGGGCCATCCAATACGGGGCGCTCGATTACCTGGTGAAAGGGGAATATTCCTTCTCGGCCCTGCCGCCGTTGATTCAAAAGGCGGTGCGCCTGCGCGAGATGCAGCGCGAAATGCAGCGCTACCTGGAGCAGATTCGCTACCAGGCCACGCTGCTGAACAATATGCGCGACGCTGTGGTGGTTTGGGACCTGGAAGGGAAGATTACATATTGGAACACCGCTGCCGAAAACCTGTACGGCTACCCGGCATCCGAGCGGATTGGGCGGTCGGTCTATGACGTTTACTTCCCATACTTTGACCCGCCCATTCAGATTGCCCCGGAAGAGATGGCCGGCAATTATCAATTGGAACACCGCTACCGGCTGCAAGACGGCAGCGTCATCTGGATCAGCACGCACATCACCCCGCTGACGGGCGAGGACGGCCAGCGCCCCTTTGGGTTTATGGATGTGGCCCGCGACATCACCCCGCGGAAGATCGAGCAAGAGGCTCTGGTACAGAGTCAGTATTTTATCCAGCGCATCCTCGATACCAGCCCAAACATCATCTATATCTTCAACCTCAACAGCCGCAGCGTCCGCTACATTAACCCAGAAATCAAGCCCATCTTAGGGTATACGGTGGATGAGGCCATGGGAGCGGGGGCTGAACAGTTCATCGAAAAACTGCACCCGGCGGATAAAGAGGCAATGGCAGCACATTTTCAGCGCCTGCACTGCCTGGTGGAAGGCGAGGTGGTTGAGAACACCTACCGCTTTAAGAGCCAGCGGGGCGAGTGGCGCTGGTTGAGCAGCCGTGAGACGGTCTTCTCGCGCGGCGAGGATGGCCGGCCGGTGGAAATTATCGGCGTGATTCAGGATATTACAGCCAGCAAACAGGCGGAAGAAAAACTGCAACAGCGCCTGAACAGCGAAAAACTGCTGGCGACCATCTCGAACAATTTCTTAAACCGCGCCCGGCCCGACACCGATTTGGGCATCCGCGAAGCAATGCTGCTGCTGGCCGGGTTTATGAACGTGAACTTTGGCGTTATCCTGCTGCTGGAAGATAACCAACTGATTCCTTACCACCATCACCGCCACAGCCCAGACGCAACGATTCACGGCTTTTCGCCGGATCTGGATCTTTCATCACTGGAAATCCCCTGGCTATTAAGCCGCCTGCGCGCTCAACAGGTGGTGATCGTCAATTCGCCGGACGACCTGCCGCCCGAAGCCACCGGAGAGCTGGACCTGTTGCAACGATTAGGGATTGGCCCGGCCATCTTCGTCCCGATGATTTACAACAATAACCTGCAAGGGCTGCTGGTATTTGGCGCTACCGACCCCGACTTTTTGTGGAGCGAAGATTACGTGTATATGCTCCAAACGTTTGGCGAGATGATCGCCAACGCCATCATCCAAAAGCAGGTTGACCAGGCACTGCGCAAGAGCGAAGCCCGCTACCGCGCCATCGTCGAAGACCATCAGACGGAAATGATCTGCCGGTTTTTGCCGAATACGATCCTGACCTTTGTGAACGAAGCGTACTGCCGCTATTACGGGAAAGAGCGCGGGCAGTTGATCGGCACCAGTTTTCTGGCTCCCGTCAAGCCGAGCGATTTGAACCAGGTGAAGGCTACGCTGGCAAACTTAAGCACGGAACACCCGGTTCACGTGTTTGAGCAGCGCGTGCAACTGGCGGGAGGGCAAACTCGCTGGCAGGAGTGGACGAGCCGGGCGATCTTTGACCAGCACAACGATTTTATTGAATTCCAGGCGGTAGGGCGCGATATCACCGAGCGCAAAGAAATGGAAGAGCAGATCAAAACGGCCCAAACGCGGCTGGCGCAGGCGGCACGGCTGGCCTCAATCGGCGAACTGGCCGCCGGAGTGGCCCATCAGATCAGCAACCCACTGACCACCATCATCGCTGACGCGCAGATTTTGCTGCGCCGCTTAGACGCCAATCACCCGGGGCGCGAGTCAGCAGAAGCGATTGTGAAGGCCGGCTGGCGCACCCAGCAGGTGATTAACGAACTGATGAAGTTCTCACAGCCCACCCAACAACAGCACGAGCCGGTTTCAGTAAATGAAACCATCGAAAACGCCCTACTTTTGGCAAGCGCGCACTTGCAGGCTTCGGGCTTTAAGCTCTCGACGGACCTCGCGCCGGACCTGCCGAAGATTATGGGTAATGCGCGACAGTTGACGGACCTGTGGGTTAGCCTGCTGCTGCTGGCGCGCTCGGCCTCGGAAGACGGCAAGCACCACGTTATCCGCATCCGTTCGCGCAAGACCAGCGCCAACCAGGTACAGGTGGACGTGAGCGACAACGGAAAACCCATTCCACGCGAGCAATTTGATAAAATATTTGAGCCACAATTAATTCCAACCGGCGCTGGCCGCGGAACCGGCATGGAATTGAGCATCTGCCGCGAAATTGTCCGCCAGAACCGGGGCGAGATTGCGATTCTGGGTAACGGCAATGAGACCACCTTTCGGATCATTTTCACAACAGAAGGAAAGTTGTAATGGAACCTATCAGTATCCTCGTGATCGAAGATGATGAGATTGTCGCCCGGACGATCGAGCGCTGCTTGCGGGGCAGCGAATATCGGGTCCGGCTGGCGAACAGCGGCGTAGAGGGCCTGCGGTCGGCGCGACGGGATATTCCGGATTTGGTGATCCTCGACGTGATTATGCCGGGCATGGATGGATATGCCGTCTGCCGCGAAATGCGCAATGATCCGGTGCTGGCCGATACTCCCATCCTGTTCCTGACGGCCAAAACCAAAGACGAGGATAAAATCACCGGGTTTACAGCCGGGGCCGACGACTACCTGGGCAAACCCTTTAATGTGGATGAACTGCTGCTGCGCATCCGCGCCATTTTACGGCGCACGCAACGGTTACAATCCACCAAAAAAGCTGAAGTGAGCCAGCCCGAAGAGTCTGCTTCGGCCAACGCCACCTTGACCCGCGAAGAAACGGGCGACCGCATGATTGTGATCGGGCCATACTCGTTAAATACGCGCACCTACGAATTTTCCGGGCCAAAGACTGGTAAAATCCGGCTAACCCCCGTACAATATGATTTGTTGTATCATTTAATGAATCATCCCGGCGAGATTTTCTCTCCGGCCAGGCTGTTGGATGAAGTCTGGGATTATCCCTCGGACGCGGGCAGCCCCGACCTGGTGCGCGTGCATATCAAGAACCTGCGCGAGCGGATCGAAGAGAACCCGCGCAACCCGGTGTTCATTAAAACGATTGCCGGGTTCGGGTATACCATCCAGCCGGATGATCTGACGTGAAACTCAACGAAGGGGCAGGTCCTTCCGTTGGGACGAGAGAAAAACAAATGCCCATTCGATACCGGTAACAGTGAAGGCGAACTATGGAGTCTGGAGACCCGGCGGGCGCGAGGACAGGAACCCCCAAAGATCAGGAAGCTCTCTACCGCGAACTATTACATTCGCGTAATACTCTGCGCGCGCTGTTTGACAGTCTGCCAATCTCCATTTACATTGTTGACCCGGCTTACAACCTGGTAGCCATTAACATCAGCCGGGCCACGCGGGTTGGAGAAAAGCCGAGCATGCTGGTGGGGTATAAGTGCTACGAGAAGCTTTACCGCCGCATGACCCCCTGCCCAGGCTGCCGGATCGGCGAGATGTTCGCCACCGGCCAAAGCACCAACCGTCTCAGCCGCGAGTGGATTGACCACGACAAGTTCTTTGAGTGGGAAATCAGCACCTTTCCGATCTACAACGAACAAAGCATCCCCGTCCAGGCCATTGTGGTGGAGCAAGACATCACCGAAAAGCGCAACCTCGAGGCGCATCTGATCCAGGCCGAAAAACTGGCGGCGGTGGGGCAACTGGCCGCCAGCGTGGCCCATGAGATCAACAACCCACTGACCGCCATTGTCGCCAACGCCCAACTACTGCGGCGCGACATCAACCCCGAAGAAAAAGACCTGATGGAATCGGCCCGGCTGATTGAAATGGCTGGCATGCGCGCCTCGCAGGTGGTGCGCAACCTGCTGGGAATTGCCCGCAAAGAAAAATACGAATTTGAACCCATTGATCTGAACGAAACGCTGCGCAATGCGCTCTCGCTGGTACAGCATGAACTGGTAGGGCGGCCTATCCGGGTGAATTTTAACGTCCAGGAAGGGATACCCCCGGTTGTCGCCAGCCAGGATCAACTCCAGGGTGTGTGGATTAACCTACTGTTAAATGCAATTGACGCCATTGACAAGCCGGGTGGGGAGATCAGCATTTCCTCGTATTACGATGGTCACGAGTTTCTGGTCACGGTGATGGATAACGGCAAAGGGATCTCTCCGGATCACGTAGCGCGGGTGTTCGAGCCGTTTTTCACCACCAAGTCGCCGGGACGCGGCACCGGATTGGGGCTTTCGGTCTGCCAGCGCGTGATTAAGCATCACGGGGGAACGATTGAAGTGGAGAGTCAGGAAGGCAAGTGGACGCGCTTCACCGTCCGGCTGCCGGGACATTAAGGGGCAGACGAAGCTGTGGGGGTTATGTAGGCCGGAGAGTTCATGAGCTGTAATACCATTGCCATCTTGACGCGCGCCAGGCCAGCCAGTTGAGTCTGGTTTTGGGCGTCGGCCAGATCATAGGCCTTGGTGTAATCGTCAAACGCCAGAGCGTACAGGTGAGTGGCCTCATGAATCTGGCCGATGAGCATATAGGCCTGGGGCGACTGCGGGTTGACGCGCAGCATTTCTTGTGCAGAAGCCAGAGCATCTTCATGACGGCCCACTAACAGATAAGCCTGCCCAAGCATGTTAAAAAACTCTTCCTGGCTGGCGGCGTTTTTCTCCGCCTCGGCCAGCACTGTCTGCGCTGGGTCGTCCTGCCCCTGCTGCTGGAGGATTACGCCCTTGAGAGTTAGCAGGGCGGGGTCTTGCGGAGCAGAAGCGAGGCCGCTTTCGACCTGAGCGAGTGCCTCAGCTAAATTGCCCTGCATCATCAGGTCACGCGCCCGCGTTTCAGCCTCATAGCGGGCCACGGTAGCGGGGTCTGGCGCGAAGAAGAGGTTGTAGATCAGCGCCGCCAGGGCCACGCCAAAGGCCAGACCAAACAGAGTGAAAGCGGCGCGGCGCAGGCCAGACTTGCGCCTCCGATCCTGGAGCGTATCCAGGTACCACCACCAGTTTTCGGCGGGAGGCTGGCGTTCTTCGCGGGCGGCGCGGAGTGCCCCCGCGCCGCCCAGGTCTTTTAGAAAACGGGCGGCTTCGGATTGCAAGCGGGCGGTAATATCGGCGAACTGGCTTTCGGCAATTTTCCGCGAGGTCGCCCCTTCCAGCCGGTTTAATTTCTCGCGGGCGGCGTCTAACCCGGCGAGCAATTCGAATGACTGCTCTGGAGAATTCATGCCAATCTTACCGGCGCGCACTTCCAGGCGATCCAGCAGTTCACTGAGGCTGCCGCCCGGCTGGAAGGCTTCATTTTGCGGTTGAGGGGTTGAATTCGGCGCGGTAGTTGCCATAACTTTTCTGCTCTCGTGTCAGATTCCTGCGCACCCAATCCTACCGGATGCTTACCGAATCATACCGCAAATTGAGGGGGTTCGCAGCGTATAAAATCAGGGATTTTCCCCACTAGACAGGAACTGGTTTTTATTTTATAATCATTCTAAATTTAGAATTATTCTAAATATAGCTCTGGTGAATTTGTGGTAAGATTCACAAAGAGCGAACGAATGGATGAAAGATGAATGAATACGAGAAGATGATCTATGCTCTGAAGAGCGCTGGCTACCGCATCACGCCGCAGCGCGCCGCGATCTGCCGGATGCTGGCAAACAGCCGCGAACACCCCAGCGCCCAGATGATCTACGACGCGGTGAAAGCGGAAGTGGACAACCTCAGCCTGGCGACCATCTATAACACTCTGGAAGCCCTCACCCGCCTGGGGATCATCAATGTTCTGGGGGAGGTGGGCGAAAGCGACGCTGTGCGCTATGATGCCGACACCGAGCCGCACGTTAACCTGGCGTGCGTGCGCTGTCGGAAAATCATTGATATCTCCAGCCAGACGGTGGGGGCGCTGGCCGCAGAAGTGCAATGCACTTCTGGATACGCTCTCTTAGGCGCGCGCGTCCTGTATTACGGCATCTGCCCGGCATGCCAGACGGAACAACAGGATCATCCCAATTAACTGCATTGTACTGGTAGCATTAATTCCTTCGAATCGGAGTAGCCCCTATGACGAGTATATCTTCTGAGCCGACCCGCAAAAAAGCCGTTCCAGAACATGGCAGTCGCTGCACAGACGTGCTGAGCGACACGCTGGAAGGGTACGCCGGTATTGAAAAAGCGCAGTTTGACCTGGAAAAAGGGACTTTAAAAATCGAGTATGATCCGCGCATTCTTTCGCGCGAACAGGCCATGCGCCTGATTAATACCTCAAGCCAACAGGCCACATATCGGATGTTGCAGTGCCGGGCGCGCGGGCCAGAGCAATGCGCCCTGTGCGCCGCGGAGATGGGCGCCGAACTGGTAGATCATTACCGCAAGCTGGCGGAAGTGCCCGCCCTTGCCACTCGTTTCCACGCCAGCGGCAGCACCGGCGCAATTGAAGTGGACCTTAATCACCCTTCGCTGATCGGCAAGGAGACTGCCGGGTTAGAAGCGGTTGCGCGGCCTAGCACCGAGCGGGCCGCAGAAGCGCAGCCCGGCGGACTGCCCCGCGAAAAGGTTGAGGTCATCCTGACGCTTTTAAATGCCCTGTTTGGCCTGGCCGCGTTTTTACTGACTCAGGCAGCCGGGCCATCACTGATGGCATGGATTTTGTGGGGCCTGTCCTTCGCCGCCGGAGGATATTACGGCCTGCTGGATGGCATTGAAGCGCTGCGCGAGAAGAAGCTGGACGTGAACCTGCTGATGATCCTGGCGGCTCTGGGCGCGGCTGTCATCGGGCAGCCAGCGGAGGGCGCTATTCTGCTGTTCCTGTTCTCGCTCTCCAATACCTTGCAGTCCTTTGCCATGGATCGCAGCCGTAAAGCGATTGAAAAACTGCTTGATCTGCGCCCGCCGGCGGCCAGCGTGCGGCGCGGGTCGCGGGTGGTGGTACTGCCGGTTGAAAAAGTGGTGATCGGCGATACCGTGATCGTCCGCCCCGGCGAGCGCTTCCCCATTGACGGCGAGGTGATCTCTGGCTCGTCGGAAGTGAACCAGGCCCCGATCACGGGTGAATCAATGCCCGTCCACAAAAGCGCAGGGGACCCGGTGTTTGCCGGCTCAGTTAATGGCAACGGCGGCCTGGAAGTGCGCGTCACCCGGCTGGCGAAAGATACCACCCTGGCCCGCATTGTCCAGATGGTTGAGGAGGCCCAGAGTTCTAAGGCCCAGACTCAGCGGATGCTGGACAACTTTGAGCAGGTCTACGCCCTCATCGTCCTGAGCGGAGCAGTCCTGCTGATCCTCGTGCCGTATTTCATCTTGGGGCAGGCCTTTATGCCGGTCTTTTACCGCGCCATGACCTGGCTGGTAGTAGCTTCGCCGTGCGCCCTGGTCATTTCCACGCCTGCCAGCATCCTCTCGGCGATTGCCAACGGGGCGCGCAACGGGGTGCTGTTTAAGGGCGGCGTGCATCTCGAAAAAACGGCGACGCTGAAAGTGGTCGCCTTTGACAAAACCGGCACGCTCACCCTGGGCAAACCCCAACTGGTGACGCTGAAGCCGCTGGGGAGCATGGATGAAAACGAAATGCTGCGGCGCGTCGCGGCGGTAGAAGCCCGTTCAGAACATCCTCTGGCCGCGGCCATTGTGGCGGCTGCGCACGAGCGCGGCTTGCGCCTGCCTACCGCGACTGAATTTCGCGCCATCCCAGGGCAAGGGGTCGAAGGGAACGCAGACGGTGAAACCCTATGGATCGGCGGGCGGCGACTGTTCTTTGAGCGCGGCGTGCCAGTTCCTGCCGAACTGATCGCCCAGGTTGAAGCGCTTGAAGCGCAGGGACAAACCGTCATGCTGGCCTACCGCCGCGGGGCTTCTGGCGGCGAATGGCTGGGCCTGCTTGGCTCTGCTGACACACTGCGCCCCGACGCGCGGGAGATGATCACCCGGCTGAAGCAGGAAGGCATCGAACGGGTGGTGATGCTGACCGGCGACAATGAGCGGGTGGCCGGGCGCATCGCGGCGCTGGCCGGGGTGGATGAATTCCATGCCAACCTGCTGCCGCAAGATAAAGTGACCCTGCTCAAAGCACTGCAAGAACGCTACGGCCCCACCGCTATGGTCGGCGACGGCGTGAATGACGCGCCGGCTCTGGCAACTGCCGACGTCGGCATCGCCATGGGCGGCGCCGGAACGGATGTGGCCCTGGAAACCGCTGACGTGGTGCTGATCTCCGACGATATCCACAAACTGCCCCACGCGGTTGGGCTGGCGAAAAGAGCCCGCCGGGTCGTGTGGCAAAACCTGACCTTTGCCCTGGCTGTCATTGTGCTGTTGGTGGTCTCTGCTTTTGGCGCACAGTTGCCTTTGCCGTTGGGTGTGGTCGGGCACGAGGGCAGTACCGTACTGGTGGTATTGAACGGCCTGCGGCTCTTGGGTTACCGGTCGCGGTAGGAAATAAAAACGCCCATCACTGCCAGATATGCTGCGTAACCGACCGGCTTTTTACTTAATCGTCCTCACCCAAACGTTCTCGCTCATCGGCAGCCGGCTTACGGCAGTGGGAATGGGTATCTGGGTATTCCAAACCACCGGCAATACCACCCCCCTGCTGCTGACCGCATTTTTTAACGAACTGCCGGGCATGTTGGGCGGAAGCCTGGTGGGCGTGTTGATAGACCGGTGGGACCGCCGCAAAGTCATGATCCTGGCGGACAGCGGGCAGGCGCTTGGCTCTCTGCTGCTGCTGGCTTCGCTGGTCTCCGGGCAGTTCCAGGTCTGGCATTTGTATGGAGTCGCTCTTCTGCAAGGGATTTTCGGCATCTTCCAACAGCCCACCCAAGACGCGGTCGTCACTCTGCTCATCCCCGACGACCGCCGCGACCGGGCAAACGCCATCCGGCAAATGTCCTTCCCACTGGCCGGGGTTGTTGCCCCGGCAGTGGCCGGGATGCTCTACGTATGGGTGGGCATTGCGGGCATTATCGTGGTGGATCTGACGACATTCCTCATTGCTGTGGCCGCCGTCACCCTGATCCACGTCCCACGCCCGCCCGACAGCCAGGAGAGCCTGGCCGCGCGAGGCCACTGGCTGCGCGAAATGCTCGGCGGTTTTCACTTTTTGGCCGCTCGCCCGGCGCTGCTGCTCTACGTGTTATACATCACCCTGATGAATTTTATGCTTAACGGGCCGCTCGAACTGGCGATCCCCTATATGATCTTAAAAACTGGCAGTGAACAGGTGGCCGGCGGTCTGCTCTCGCTGATGAGCCTGGGAGCGCTGCTCGGCGGGGCATTGGTGGCCGTGCGTGGAAAAGTCCACCGGCGGCTGCTGGCGCAGCTTAGCGTCATGCTGCTGTGCGGGCTGATGTTCCTGATCTACGGCGCTGCTACAACGCCCTGGTTGTTGGGCGCGTCTATCCTGCTGTTGATGATTCCGCTACCCATTGGGGGCGCAATGCAAGTGTCTGTTTTTCAATCCAAGACCCCACCCGATATGCAGGGGCGTATTTTCGCCAGCCTTTCACAACTGGGCTTTTTAGGCTCGACAACCTCTTTCCTGCTGACTGGCTGGCTGGTCGACCGCTACCTGGAACCGGCGGTAGGCGGCCCCGGCTGGGAAAGATGGGCCGCGCTGGCCGGCAATGCGCCGGGGTCGGGGATGGGGCTGTTGCTGTTCTTGACCGGGTTGATCATCCTGGCGGCAACGCTGGTGATGATAGGCATTCCAGCGGTACGCCAGCTTGAAGCCACCCTGCCCGATTACCCAACGCCAGAAACGCCCTCCGCCATCTTGAGCGTTGAACCAGTGGAACCCAACTAAAAAGCATCTAAAGGCGCTGATTTTTGCTCTTTCAGCGCCCCAAATCTACCACTTCCTCATACAGCGGCGCAAACGAATCATAGGCCTTCACAAAAAAGCGGTAGAGGCGCTCGTAGCGCGGAGCCAGAGAAGGGTCGGGCAAGGTCTCATCAACAATTGGGGTGAGGTCTTCGGCCAGTGACCAGCCCCGATACAACCCCACGCCAATCCCCCCGGCGAGCGCTGCGCCCATCGAGGTCGCCTCGGCCAGCAAAGCCGGGCGCTGGATGGGCATACCATAAATATCTGCCATGATCTTGCGCCAGAGCCGCCCGTTGGCTCCCCCGCCGATCACCCGCATGGCCTGGATGGGAATGCCCTGTTGGAGAAAGGCATCGAGGATCGTCTTTAGATTCAGCGTAATCCCTTCCAACGTGGCACGGATGATGTCCGCGCGGGTGTGGCCCATGCTCAACCCAAAATACACGCCCCGGGCCTGCGGGTTCCAATGCGGTGAGCGCTCGCCCAACAGGTAAGGAAAGAATACCAGACCGTTAGCCCCTGGGGGAGACTGCTCTGCCTGCAAGTTCATCAGTTCGTAGGGGCTGATGTTCAAGCGCTCGGCGGCCTCTTTTTCTGACAGGCAGAAGCGGTCACGCAGCCATTGGTAGGCCCCGCCCGCCGACTGCATCGTGCCGGTGGGCATATACATACCCGGCATCAGATGGGCGAAGGTAAAGGTGCGCAGGGCCGGGTCGTAGACCGGCGCGTTGGCCGCCGTGGCAATCCACGAGGAAGAGCCCAGGTAGTTATAGGCGCTCCCGGCGCGTACTACGCCGGCCCCTGCCGAAGCGCAGACGCCATCGCCCCCGCCGATCACCACCGGCGTTCCGGCGGCCAGACCGGTTTCTTCCGCCGCCGCTGGCTGAACGTACCCAATTACGTCCGTTCCCAGGTGCGGCTCCGGCAGTACAGAAGGGTCCAGGCGGGCCGCAGCGAGCATCTGCGCCGACCAATCGCACCGGCTCAGGTCAAAGAGGTTGGTGCCAGAAGCGTCGGAGTAATCGGTAGCAAAGACGCCCGTAAGGCGTGCGGCAACAAAATCTTTGGGTTGAACGAATTTATAGGTCGCGGCAAAAATCTCCGGCTGGTGACTGCGCACCCACAAAATCTTGGCCGCCGAGTACGATGAACTGGCGCGATGCCCCGTGATGCGGTAGGCTGTTTCCATGCCGACCGCGTCTACCAGGCTTTGAGCCTCTTCCACCGCGCGCGTATCCGCCCAGATAATGGCAGAGCGCAGTGGGCGAGCCTGCCGGTCGAGCGCCACACAGCCCATCATCTGCCCACTGAATGCAACGCAGGCCACATCTTTTGGGTTGACTTTTGCCGTAACCAGTAACTGGCGCGTCGAGTGACATACCGCGGCCCACCAATCTTCAGGGTTCTGTTCGGCCCAGTTGGGGTGCAGGTACTCGGTGTTGTACCCATAAAAGGCACTGGCCCGCAGCCGGCCATCCTGATCGAACAGCGAAGCCTTGTTGCCGGTGGTCCCCAGGTCGTGGGCCAGCACAAATTTTTCGGCCATAATGGCTCCTCCTGTGAAAGAAAAATGCCGTTCACCGAAATTATAGCCGCGATACTGCCGCGCGGTTAACAAGATAGGGGTTCGCGGCGCAAATGACCGCAAACCCCTGCCTGCATTTACACGAAGGACGCCGTTTTTCTACCAGCGATATTTATGCGGGCCGAAGTCCGCGTTGTAATACGATACCACCTCGGTCCCCGGCGCGACGATTTCATCAATCCGCTTGCGGTCTTCGTCGGTCACGACCACATCGAGAGCGCCCAAGTTGTCTTTTAGCTGATCCATTGTGCGCGGCCCAATAATCGGGCTGGTGATGCCCGGCTGCTGCGCGCACCACGCCAGTGCAAACTGGCTGATGGTACAGCCCTTTTCGTTAGCGATCTGCTCGACACGCTCCAACACGTCAAAGGCGCGGTCGGTGAAGTGCCGGTCGGTCCACTCGTTGCTGTTCTCAAAGCGACTGCCCTGCGCGCGGGCCTCGCCCCGCCGGTATTTGCCCGTCAGGAACCCTCCCGCCAGCGGCGACCAGGGCAGCAGGGCGATCCCGTAAGTCTGCGCCATTGGGACCAGTTCGCGCTCGATGCGCCGGTCGAGCAGGTGATAGGGCGGCTGTTCGGTGACAAAGCGGTTCAGGTGCAGTTCTTTCGACACCCACAGCGCCTCCATCAACTGCCAGGCCGCGTAGGTGCTGGTTCCAATATAACGCACCTTGCCCGCGCGGATCAGGTCATCCAGCGCCCGCAGAGTTTCATCAATTGGAACGTCCGAACTGGGGCGGTGAATCTGGTAGAGGTCAATGTAATCTGTTTGCAAGCGGCGCAGTGAAGCCTCACACTGTTCGATGATGTGACGGCGCTGGTTGCCCATCATATTGGGGTCATCATCGGCCATGCGCCCATGAACTTTGGTTGCCAGCACAACGCGCTGGCGCTTGCCGTTGCGCTTGAGAGCTTTCCCGGTCACTTCCTCGCTGCGCCCGCGCGAATAAACATTGGCGGTGTCGAGGAAGTTAATCCCGGCGTCAATCGCGCAGCCAATGATCGCCATCGACTCTTCTTCGCCGGTCTTGCCGCCGAACATCATGCACCCTAAACACAGCGGGCTGACTTTCACGCCCGTTCTTCCAAGACTGCGGTACTCCATTGGGTCTCCCTCCTCATCATGATGGTGAAAGCCTCCGGCTGGCCCCCCTGATTGCCGGAATAACACCATTTTAGCAACGATCTACGTCTCTGGCAATGGCGCGGGCCTGGCGCACCAATTGGGCAAACCGCTCTGGCTTTAGCGACTGGGCCCCGTCCGAAAGCGCCTTTTCGGGATTCAGATGGACTTCCACGATCAAGCCATCGGCCCCCGCTGCGATGCCCGCGCGGGCAATGGGGGTGACGAACTCCCAGCGCCCGGTGGAATGGCTGGGGTCTAAGAAGACCGGCAGGTGCGTCAGTGATTTTAAGACTGGGATGGCATTGATGTCGGTAGTGTTGCGCGTACTGGTCTCGAAGGTACGAATGCCGCGCTCGCACAAAATCACCTGGCGATTGCCGTGCGAGAGGATGTACTCGGCGGACATGAGCAGTTCTTCGATGGTGGCCGACAGGCCGCGTTTGAGCAGGATGGGGTGCTGGCTGGCCCCGGCGGCGTTGAGCAAGGCGAAGTTCTGCATATTACGGGCCCCAATTTGCAGGATATCGGCGTACTTCGCCACCAAGGGTACCAGGTCATGGCTGGTGACTTCCGTCACGACCGGCATGCCGGTCAGTTCACGGGCTTCGGCCAGAATTTCCAACCCTTCTTCGCCCAAACCTTGAAAGGAATAGGGCGACGTGCGCGGTTTATAGGCCCCGCCGCGCAAAATCTGCCCGCCAGCCTCTTTAATGGCCTGGGCGGTTTCCAGCAGTTGGGCGCGGCTCTCCACTGAACACGGCCCGGCCATGATAATTACTTCGTCCCCACCGATCGCAAAGCCGTTGACCGGAAATACAGTGTTCTGCGGCTTAAACTCACGCGAGGTCACTTTATAGGGCCGCGAGATGGGCATCACCTGTTCCACACCCGGCAGATAGATGTACTGTTCGTGGGTGCTGTAGGGGTCTTTGCCCACCACGGCAATCACTTTGCGCTCTTCGCCATGCAGTACCAGCGGTTTAAAGCCATTGGCAGTAATCCGCTCGACGACTGCTTCCACCTGCTCTGGGGTGGCTTCGACGTTCATAATAATCATCATTTGGCACGCTCCTCCGGTCATCACCGTATAAAAAAGGGTAAAACGAGGTCTACACCCCGCCGATCACAACGAAAAAGAACACGATGCTGCGCTGGCATCGTGTTCTTGAGGGTGCTGTTGGGTTTCGCCCGCTCAATTACACCGCCGGCAGCCGTGAGGCGCTGGGGGTAAAAAAGAAGAAAAAGCGGGCAAAAAAGAAGCGGATCATAATGTGTAGAAAAACCACTGGTTTGGTCGAATTGCGTTAATTCTAACCGAAAACCGGCGAGAGTCAAGTGGGGGATGGCTGAATTTTGGTACAATACACGCATGTCAGGCAACTCTCGAACGGTGTATACCACTGAAGCAGGCCGTATTTGCCCGGAATGCGGGCAACCGGCGGCGGCGTGCATCTGCAAGAAGAAAAGGGCTTCTCTGGCCGCGCCGGGCGACGGCATTGTGCGGGTGGCGTTGGAACGCAAAGGCCGGGGCGGCAAGGCGGTTTCTGTCATCACCGGGCTGGCGCTGGCCGACGATGCCCTCAAATCGCTGGCGGCGGAACTGAAGCGGCGCTGTGGCAGTGGAGGGACAGTGAAAGACGGCGTGATTGAGATCCAGGGTGATCACCGCGACACGCTAACCGCGGCCCTGGTTGAAAAAGGCTATCGAGCCAAAAAAGCAGGGGGCTGAAGGATAGGAGCATGAGCGATCAACAGGTCATTTTTTCGATGGTGCGGGTCAGCCGTACCTTTCCACCGACCAACAAGCAGGTTATCCGCGATATTTCGCTGGGATTCTACTACGGCGCGAAAATCGGCGTATTGGGCCTTAACGGGGCCGGTAAAAGCACGCTGCTGCGCATCATCGCCGGCAAAGACGACGGTTACAGCGGCGAAGTTTTGTTCTCGCCTGGGTATACCGTTGGGCTGTTGGAGCAGGAACCCCAACTGGATGACAGCAAGACCGTGCGGCAGGTAGTTGAAGAGGCCGTCTGGCCCATCGTTGATATGCTTAAGAAATTTGACGAAATCAGCAATCAGTTTGCCGAGCCTGACGCTGACTATGAAAAGCTGGCCGAAGAACAGGGCCGCCTGCAAGAAGAACTGGATAAGGTGGATGGCTGGAACCTCGACAACCGTCTGGAAGTCGCCATGGAGGCTCTGCGCTGTCCGCCCCCCGACACGCCCATCTCCGTCCTGTCGGGCGGCGAGCGGCGGCGCGTGGCCCTCACCCGTCTGCTGTTAACCGAACCCGATATTTTATTACTGGACGAACCCACCAATCACCTGGACGCCGAATCGGTGGCCTGGCTGGAACGCCATTTACAGCAGTATAAAGGTACGGTCATTGCCGTCACCCACGACCGCTATTTCCTCGACAATGTGGCTGGCTGGATCTTAGAGTTAGACCGGGGCTACGGCATCCCCTGGCGGGGCAATTACTCTTCGTGGCTAGAGCAGAAGCAAGAGCGCCTGCGCCGCGAAGAGAAGGCCGAGAGCAAGCGCATTCAGACGCTGGAGCGTGAACTGGAGTGGATCCGCATGTCGCCGCGCGCCCGTCAGGCCAAAGGCAAGGCCCGCGTCACTTCTTACGAGAACCTGCTCAACCAGGAAGCCGAGAAGCGCCGCGAAGAGCTGGAAATTTACATTCCCCCCGGTCCGCGTTTGGGCAACGTGGTGATCGAATTTCAGGGCGTATCCAAAGCTTACGGCGACCGCCTGCTGATTGACAACTTCAGTGCCCAAATTCCGCCCGGTTCGATCATCGGCGTTATCGGTCCTAACGGCGCGGGGAAAACCACCCTGCTGCGCATGATCACCGGGCAGGAAAAGCCCGATCGAGGCAGTATCCGCATTGGGGAGACGGTCAAACTTGGTTACGTTGATCAGAGCCGCGCCAGCCTGAACAGCGAAAACACGGTGTGGCAAGAAATTTCTGGCGGCGAAGAATTCATTGACCTGGGCGGACGCAAACGCAACAGCCGCGCCTACGTCTCTTCTTTCAACTTTATGGGGGCAGATCAGCAGAAGAAAGTGGGCATGCTTTCGGGCGGTGAGCGCAACCGCGTTCACCTGGCGAAGATGCTCAAAGAGGGCAGTAACGTACTGCTGCTGGATGAGCCAACCAATGACCTGGACGTGAACACGCTGCGGGCCCTCGAAGAAGCCCTGGCGAATTTTGCCGGATGCGCCATCGTCGTCTCGCACGACCGCTGGTTCCTCGACCGCATTGTTACCCATATCCTCGCCTTTGAGGGGGACTCGCAGGTGCGGCTGTTCGAGGGCAACTGGTCTGATTACGAGGCTGACCTGAAGCGCCGGCTGGGTAAAGACGCCGAAAGGCCTCACCGCATTAAATACCGCAGTTTGACCCGGTAGAACCTCGCCACCGCTGTGTATTACTATAGCCCGTCTCACCCGCGTTCCCCTGCGCGAAGTCTGGCGACATGAAGCCTTGAACTTCACACGCTGGCTGGCAGAGAATCTCGACCTGCTTTACGAGTCCACCGGTTACGCCTCTCGTTGGTTGAAACCGAAGCTGTCGTCGGAGATTTTTGGATCGCTTATCTCGTAAACGGCGCTTTAGGGATTATCCTACATCCCGGTTGGGAGCTTACAGACTGTTAAATTCAACCTTTCCTTCTTACAATCAGAACGATATAGAGCGATGCAGATGATCCGAGGGAAAATGGTTGAATTTTGAGATGATCTACTTCCATCAGGCCGGGCCTGACCGGGAATGTTTCTTTAACTATCAACACGAGATCTTCCCCCATCTACGCCCCTAGCCGTGATGAGCCGGGCCGCGACGAGGAGCGCCAGGCCCGCGCCATCAAAGAGGATAAAGCGCATGACCGTCTCGCGGATGGCCGGATGGCCGGCGGGAAACCCCGCCAGCAGCAGGCTTTCACCGATAAAACCAGCGGCCTGCATGGCAATGGCCTCCATCAGCGAAACCCGGCGCGCCACTGGGTGGCTCAACGCCACGGCATAAGGGATGTTCCACATCAGGAACAGGAGGCCAAACCCGCGCACAGCGCCCTCTCCGGCAGGCCCGGCCAGTTCAAACCCGCGCACAAACTGCTCTGGCGACACCAGGAAAAGCACGGCGCACTGTACGTTGACAAAAAAAACTGCGAAGATCATGGCTCTGGCGGCCCAAATTCGTCTCTCAAACATAACTGCGTCCTCCAGTCATGAGTATAGGGTAGGATTTCAAATTGTGTGTAGACTGCAGTGCGGAATCCGCAAGGTACCCACCATTCAAGAAACGACCGGGCAGTTTGTCCACCTTTTAGCCCACTCAGGAGTGTTGTGATGAACCCTTTTTCTCCCTCTAAAATTCTCGGAGCAGCCGTCCTCTCGGTACTCATTATGGCCGGGCTGTTGATCGGCTCATTTTTCGCGGGCGCTCAGGCTCAGCCTGCATTGGCGCAGGCCGCAACGCCCACTCCTACCGCGCTTCTCACCCCTACCACGCCGCCAAACGCTCCGCCGAACAGCGCCATTACCCGCTCGGTGGCCGTCTCTGGCAGTGGTTCGGTAGATGTGACGCCCGACCTGGCCGTCCTCAGCCTGGGCGTGCGCACGGAAGCCGACACCGCCCGCGAAGCCCTCACTCAGAATAACACCCAGATGCAGGCGTTGATTGACAGTATTCGTCAGGCCGGGGTTGCCCAGGCAGATATTCAAACCCGCACGATTCAGATTTACCCGCGCTACCGCACCCCACCGCCCGGTGAAACTCCGCCAGACACTCCCACCGTGGACGGCTACATTGCCATGAATAGCGTAGACGTTACCATCCGCGACCTGGAAAACCTGGGCGAACTGCTCGACAACGCCGTCACTGCGGGCGGCAACCAGATCGAGGGTCTGCGTTTTGACGTCAGCGACCCGCGCGCGGCCCAGGAGCAGGCGCGCGAGGCCGCCATGCAAGACGCCCGTGGCAAGGCCGAGCAGCTCGCCGGTCTGGCCGGGGCGGCCCTGGGGCCGGTCATTGCGATTAACGAATCCAGCCTGCCGCCCGTCACGTATGACCTGATGGCGGTGGACGCGTCCGCGCGCGGTGGGGAAGCGGTGCCGGTTGCGCCGGGCAGTCAGCGCGTGGAAGTTAACGTTCAGGTCACGTGGGAGTTAATCCCCGGCTCTGAATAGACGGCCTATTCAAATTGTGTATAAATTGCGGGATGCATCCCACAATTTATACACAATTCAATAAACGACCCTCCACGGGACGTTCAGCGCGTTTCTTCCAGGATGCCCGCCAGGGCGTGAAGCCCTAACAGGTAGGAACGCCAGCCAAACCCCGCAATCGTCCCGGCGCACACCGGCGCCAGCAGTGAGATGCGCCGGAACTCTTCGCGGGCGTGAACGTTGGAAAGATGCACTTCAATCACCGGAATTGCAATGGCGGCGATGGCGTCACGCAGGGCAATGGAGGTATGGGTATACGCGCCGGGGTTAAAGATCACCCCACCCGCCCAATCCTGCGCCTCGTGGAGCGCATCAATCAGCGCGCCTTCGTGGTTCGATTGGAAGGCCCGCACCTCCAGGTTCAAGCCCTTTCCGGCTTCTACCAGCCGCCGGATGATCTCCGCCAAGTCCAGGCGGCCGTATACGCCCGGCTCGCGGCGGCCCAACAGGTTTAGATTCGGCCCGTTTAATACCAATACAGGAATCACAGTCCCTCCCTATGCCTCAAAGATGCGCGTCTGCCAGTTCTCAATCTCAACCCCCACGCGCACCGATCCAACCCGCTCTGGCAGGGCAAAACGTACCTTACCGTTGGCCCGTTTCTTATCTAACTGCATGGCATCCACAATCTGGCCGCGCGGCAGGCCGTGGGGAATTGCCACCGGCAGGTTCAGACCGCGCAGTGCGGCGCAAATGCGCTCAGCCAACCCATTTTCGGCCACGCCGACCTGCTCGGCCAGGCGAGTTTCGACGGCCATGCCAATAGCCACTGCCTCGCCGTGCGACAGGCGGAAGCCTGAGGCAATTTCAATCCCATGACCCAGGGTATGCCCCAGGTTAAGCGCCTGACGGATACCCTTTTCGTAAGGATCTGCCTCGATGACTCTGACTTTCACCGCCATCCCTCGACGCACCAGGGCATCCAGATCTTGAACTGCCGCCTGCTCGCCTTGCTCGCAGAGGGCGAACAGGCCGGGGTCGTCAATCACGCCGTGTTTAATGGTTTCGGCCAGGCCGCTGCGCAGTTCGCGGGCCGGCAGAGTCGCCAAAACCTGGGGGTCAGCCACCACCAGGCGCGGCGGGTGAAAGGCCCCCACCAGGTTCTTGCCCTGCGGCAGATCGAAGCCGGTTTTACCACCCAGGCTGGAATCGACCATGGCGAGCAGGGTGGTTGGGGCGTTGACCCAACTGACGCCGCGCAAGAAGGTGGCCGCCGCAAAGCCTGCCAGGTCTCCTACCACGCCGCCGCCCAACGCCAGCACCGTACTGCCGCGCTCCAACCGCATTCGGGCAAACCCGGCCCACAGTGCCTGAACCGTCTCAATCGTCTTATAATCCTCGCCGGCAGGGATCGTGAGAACCTGGACCTCGTACCCTCCGGCGCGCAGGGCATCGGCCACCGCACCGGCAAACAGCCCGGCCACGTTCTGATCGCACACCAACGCCACGGGGCCCTCTAACCCCTGCTGACGGAAGACCGCTCCCAGACGCGCAAGCACGCCCGGCTCTACGCTCACATCGTAACCGGCCCCCATGCCGCGCACGTGGAAGCGCCCTAAAGCGATCAATGCCTGCCAGACCAGCCGGTCGGGTTCAGAAGTACCCGTATCTAAGCGCCGGGGGAAGGAACAGTAATGCTCGCGGCGGGCCTCCAACAGCCGCCGCAGGCGTTCCGCCACCGGCTCTTGGGCGACTCCGCTCAGCAGGGGACGGATGCCGGCCTGCGCCGCAACGCGGGCCAGCAAGACCTCCTCGGCGGCGTACAGACACAGCACCTGCCCGCTATTCTCAACGGTGGCGCGGGCCTGCGGGGCCAGCAGCGCCCCGCCCCCCAGGGCAATCACCCTTGGGCGCTGTTTTTCCTGCAAGACAGCCTCCAGCGCCGCCAGTTCACGCGCGCGGAAACCTGCTTCGCCTTCCAGGGCGAAAATCTCTGGGATGCTCGCCCCGGCCTGCGCCGCGATGGTCTCATCCAGATCGGTAAACGGACGGTTCAACTGCTGGGCTATGAGCCTGCCGATGGTGGTTTTTCCAGAACCGGGCGGCCCATATAGAAAGATATGATCGAGGGTCATTCGTCGCCCTCCTTCACCGGCCAAAAAACGTGCGAACCGCCCTCCATGCTCAGGTCCGTCAGACTGGCCCGGCGCAGTGCCGCATAACGCGGGCGGATTTCATCCAGCGAGTCACCGCCCAGCTTTTCTAAGAGCGCATCCGCCAGCACAAAAGCAATGACGGCTTCCAGCACCGGAACGGCGCGCGGAACCGGGCAAAAGTCAGAACGCTCGTAGCGGGTATCGGTCTCCTGGCCGGTACGCAGGTCTACGGTACGCTGGGGGTTCAAGGTGGTTGCAATGGGTTTCATCGCCGCGCGGATCACCAGCGGTTGACCGGTAGTCATGCCGCCTTCCAGGCCGCCGGAGCGGTTGGTGGGGCGCACGAGGCTGCCGCCATCTAATCGAATAGCGTCGTGAACCTGCGTGCCGGGCAAGGCGGCGTTTTCAAAGGCCGGCCCTACTTCGACCCCTTTAATGGCCTGCACGCTCATCACTGCGGCGGCCAGGCGCGCTTCCAGGCGGCGGTCCCACTGCACGTGCGACCCCAACCCCACCGGCAGGTTCAGAGCTGCCACCTCTAAAATGCCCCCCAACGTGTCGCGCTCGCTCATAATGGCGCGGATGCGCGCGCGCATGGCCTCGCTGGCCGTCTCATCGGGGCAGCGCACCTCTGACAGTTCAGCCCGCCGGAAACGCTCTGCATATTCCATCCCGTCCAGTTCAGCGCGCACCTCGCCAATTGCCAACACATAGCCGCCGATCTGAATTCCAAACTGGGCCAACAGGTGACGGCAAACCGCGCCCACCGCCACGCGCGCGGCAGTTTCGCGGGCCGAGGCACGCTCCAGGGCAGGGCGCAGGTCGTGGTAGCCATACTTCACCGCTCCGGTCAGGTCGGCGTGGCCGGGGCGCGGGGTGGTAAAAGCCTCCACTTCTTTGCCAAGCCATTTGGCGTGGTCGAGGTTATCAATCTGAATCGCCAGCGGCGCGCCGGTGGTGACGCCCGCCATCACGCCGCCCAAGATGCGAGCACGGTCGCGTTCCAACTTCATGCGCGGGCCGGCCCCATAGCCCTGCTGGCGGCGTTCCAGGTCGCGGTTCATTACAGACTCATCGAGCGGCAGACCGGCCGGCAGGCCATCGAGGATCGCCAGCAGGGCCGGCCCATGCGATTCGCCGGCGTCCATGTATCGCAGTGTCATGACATCTCCTTGTACATCACATCAAAGGGTGGTTCCAGCCCCGTCCAGCGGGCAAAGGCCAGGGCGGCCTGCGCCGAAAGCATTCCCCCGCCGGTGCGGGCCGCCAGCCCGGCCCGGCGGGCACAACGCACCAAGACCGTCTCCGGCGGGTTGTAAACCAGGTCATAGACAGCCCCCCGGCGCGGCCAGGGCACGGCGGGCGGCCAGGGGGAAGCCTCGGTATGGGGGTACATGCCCACCGGCGTGGTATTTACCACCAGGCGGCAGTCTTCAGCAAAGCTCCGCAGTCCTTCTGCGTCGAGCGTGCCATACTCCAAGATGCTCCCGGCCAGTTCTGGCAGAGCCTGCATCTGGCCGATTAATTCCGCGGCCTGAGCCTGGCGGCGCGCCAGCAGACGCACCGGCCAGCCGGCCCGCGCCAGCCCATAAACCACCGCCCGCGCTGAACCGCCAGCGCCTAACACCAGAGCCGGGCCGCGTTCCAGGCCCTCTACATGCTGTAAATCTTCCATAAAGCCCGGCACATCGGTATTATCGCCCACCAGGCGGCCAGCGCCATCCAGATACAGGGTATTGACGGCCCCTACCGCCCGCGCCACGGGGGTTAGATCGTCCACATAAGGAATCACGGAAGGTTTGTGCGGAATGGTGACGTTCAGGCCGTGTAGTTCACCCTTGCGCAGTTTTACCAGCAGAGCGGCAATCTGCGGCTCGCCTTCTGGCAGGGGCGGGATCGGGAACAGGGTATACTCACCCGCCAGCCCATAGTGGCGCAGCGCGGCATGATGCAACTGCGGCGAGCGGCTGTGACCCAGGGGGTAGCCAATCAGCCCCAGGTGGTAGGCGGCTGGCTTCATGCTTCCCCCTCATCTGACCCAACGCCGGACACGGCCTCACCCTCGGCGCGCAGTTCAGCGCCCAGGCCGCGTAAAATCTCGACAAACCCCGGAAAGGACTCGTTCATCATCTCAGCCCCATCTACCACTACCGGTTCAGCAGAAGCCAACCCGGCCACCGTCATCGCCATAGCGACCCGGTGGTCGCCGTGCGCCTGGGTAACGCCGCCGCGCGGGCGGCCTCCCCACACTTTAAACCCATCCGGCCACTCTGCGGTGCGGATGCCCAGCGCCCCTAATTCGCGGCAGAGGGTGGCAATCCGGTCAGATTCTTTATAGCGCAGTTCTTCGGCCTCGCGCACTTCTGAGGGGCTGCTGGCATACGCGGCGGCCGCTCCAAAGACCGAAAACTCGTCAATCATGCGCACTACCAGCGGGCCGCAGATCGAAGTCCCCCGCAGACGCGAGGCGCGCACCAGCACGTCGCCGGCGGGTTCGCCCCCCTCGTCGCGCTCATTTTCCACCCGCAGGTCCGCGCCCATGCCCAGGAGGGCATCTAGCAGGCCGGTGCGGGTGGGGTTCAGCCCTACCCCACAAATGCGCACCTCAGATCCTGGCGTAATCAGCCCGGCCACGATCAGGAAGGCCGCCGAAGAAATATCGCCCGGCAGGCGCATCCGCAGCGGCTTCAAGTTCAGCGTTTCCGGCGCGGTCAGGCGGGTTTCATAGATCAGGCGGCCATCCATGTTCTCAACCACCCGTCTGCTTACCTGAACGCCCATGCTGGCAAGCATCCGCTCGGTATGATCGCGCGAAGGGCCTGGCTCGCGAAGAACAGTTTCGCCGCGCGCCGCCAGTGCCGCCAACAGCAGGCAAGATTTCACCTGGGCGCTGGCAACCGGCAAATCTTCGTCCAGCGGCATCAGGCGCGCACCAGCCGGGCGCTCAGCCAATATCAGAGGGGCGGTTGCCCCCTCGGCGGCCCGGATGGGCGCACCCATACGCTGAAGCGGCTCTACAATGCGCCCCATCGGGCGGCGGCGCAGTCCTTCAGAGCCTGTCAGTTCCACCGGAATGCCTGCCGCGGCGACCGCTCCGGCCAGCAGACGCAGGGTAGTGGCCGAGTTGCCGCAGTTCAAAGGCGCGGCAGGCGGACGCAGTCCGGCCAGCCCTTGCCCCTGAACGCGCAGGGTGCTGCCATCTAACTCCCATGCCACGCCCATAGCACGCAGGGCTTCCAGCATCGCCCGCGTCACGCCGGATACCAGAAAGTTTTCGATCTGGCTCTCTCCCTGAGCCAGGGCCGCGAACAACACCGCCCGGTGCGATAAGGATTTATCGCCCGGCAGTTCCACCGTCCCTTTTAAGGGATTTCCAGGTACAACGGTTAAGCGCATAGTTTCTGATACCTTTCTACACCCTCATTCATCCGTTCAACCATCTCATCCAGCGCACCTGCTTCTAGCAGAGCATCGTATTGGTCTAATTCAGAGCGAAAGCGGGCCAGCGCGGCGCGAATGTTCTGGCGGTTGGTCGCCAGAATGTCGGCCATCATGCGGGTGGAACTGCCGGCCAGCCGCGCAGTGCTGCGGAAACCCGACCCTACCAGCGGAGCGGCTTCGGGGGGCGTACAGCGGGCCAGAGCGCTCGAAAGCAGGTACGGCAGGTGACTGGTGGCCGCCACCCAGCGATCGTGTTGGGCAGGATCAATCCACAGCGGGCGCGCCTGCACGGCGCGCACCAATTCTTCGCCCAACTGCCTGGCGCGCTGGCTCGTGCGGGGCAGGGCCGTCAGCGCAAACGGAGCCCCGCGATAAACAGAAGCCTCTGCATAGCGCAGTGAAGATTTTTCCTTGCCCGACATGGGGTGTCCGCCCAGCGGGTCGAAACGATCGGGCAGAGCCGCCATTGCCGCCATGATCGCCTGCTTGGTCGAGCCTAGGTCCATTACCACCGCCTGGCCGGGGTGCAGCCTGGGAAGGTCGGCCAACTGCGCCAGGATCACCCGCACGGGGGTTGCCAGAATCACCAGGTCGGCGTTTGGCAGAACGTCTTCCGGGCGGGTCGAGCCGCGCTCCACGACACCCCATTCCTGCGCCAGAGCGACGGTTTCTGGATCGGCGTCAATGCCATCAATCCGCGCGCAGTGGCCTTTCAAAGCCATCGCCAGCGAGCCGCCCATCAACCCCAGACCCCAGAGGGCCACCCGGCTGGCGCTCAGAAAGCCATCTTCCTCCATAGCTGCTTACTCCCTGGCCTGCTGTGAGGACAGCGGAAGCGGTTTGACAGCCGGGAGCGTGCGTCCTACCGCCGGGGCGATCATGGCAATCTGGCGCACCAATTCAGCGAAGCGCTCTGGCTTGAGCGACTGAGCGCCATCGGAGAGCGCCATCTCTGGGTTGCAGTGGACCTCAATAATGAGGCCATCGGCGCCCGCCGCAATGCCCGCCCGCGCAACAGGCGAAACATACTGCCAGTTGCCGGTGCTGTGGCTGGGGTCTAACAGCACGGGCAGGTGCGTGAGGTTCTTCAGCACCGGAATGGCGTTGATATCGGTGGTATTGCGCGTGCTGGTCTCAAAGGTGCGGATGCCGCGCTCGCACAGGATCACCCGCCGGTTGCCGTGCGACAACACGTACTCTGCAGCCATCAGCAGTTCTTCAATGGTGGCGGAATTTCCGCGCTTGAGGAGCACCGGGTGCTGGCTTTCACCGGCGGCGTGCAGCAGCGAGAAATTCTGCATATTGCGCGCGCCAATCTGCAAGACATCCGCGTACTTTGCTACCAGCGGGACGAGTTCCGGAGACATCACTTCCGTCACTACCGGCAGGCCGGTAACCTGGCGGGCTTCAGCTAACAGTTCCAGGCCCTCTTCGCCCAACCCCTGAAAGGCATAGGGCGACGTGCGGGGTTTGTAAGCCCCACCCCGCAGGGCGCAGGCCCCGGCCTCGCGCACGGCATGGGCTGTTTCTAAAAGCTGTACCCGGTCTTCCACCGAACACGGCCCGGCGATAATACACAACTCCGGGCCGCCGATAGTGACTCCGTCAATGGGAAACACCGAATCCTGAGGGATAAACTCTCGCGAGGCAATCTTGAACGGGCGCGAGATCGGCACAATACGGTCAACGCCCGGCAGGCGCACGAACTGCTCGCGGTTGATCCGCCGGATGTCGCCAACCACGCCGATCACGGTGCGCTCGGCCCCCTGCGATAGATGCGCTTTTAAGCCTTCGGCCTCAACGCGCGCCACAATCGAGGCGATTTCCTCGGTCGTTGCTTCGGTAGTCATGATAATCATCATAGCGGTTTCTCCTTCTTAAACCCCAACAAGCGAATGGTTGTTTTGATTGAAATCAGGCTGCCTGGCCTGGCGCGGCGCGCGCCGCCAGGTCGGGCCTGAGCTGTACGGCATCGTTCAGATAAACATGGCGGATGGCTTTCTGAGGAAGCTCCGTATTCCAGTGGATTAAAATGCGGATACAGCGCGCCAGACTGCCGGTAACGGGGATCTCTTGGGCGCACATCAACGGCACTTCTTCCCAGGTTTCCCCCATCTCGCGCACAGCCCTGGCCGGGTAGACCGAATGTAGATCATCGGTAGTGGTAAACAAAATGCTGGCGATGTCTTCGGGCCGTAAAGTGGGGTTGGCCTCCAGGATCGCCAGCATTAGTTCGCGGGTGGCCGCCAGAACAGCTTCCGCGGACTGCTCTGGTGCTACACGCTCGCATATCGTTGTTGCGCCACGAATGCCTCGAACCGTCATAAAGTTCCTCCGGTGGTTTCCATCTGTCTGTTGTCCTTTCGAAAACAGCCGCATCTATAAAACGAGTGAACAAAAAAACGCGGGGCCATTGGCCTCGCGTCTCTTGTGCTTTTGCTGTTGCTTCTGCCTAAGCGCCGCCAATGGCAACCGGAGTCCGGGAGCCATAATAATAGGCAAACGCAAAGTAGAAGCGGGTAACTGGTTTCATGTCGTTCTTATGATCCTGTAATTATGGGTAGTATAGCGACTGGCTAGGGGCTTGTCAAGTCTCTTAGAAAAATTTGTCCAGGGTTGTATAAGTAGAACAGGGCAGGAAAGCCGGTTTCATGGTAAGATACGGGCCATGTTTGATCTTAAAGGTCCACAGCCAGCCTTTTTTGTTGGCCCTATGCCCATCTACGGGGATATCATCCAGTCTCCGATGGATGGTTATTCTGACCAGCCGTTCCGCGCGATGGCCCGCCGCCTGGGTTCGGCGATGAGCTACACCGAATTTATTAATGCCATTGACGTGCTGTATGGGCATCCGCACCTGGAACGCAAGCTGACCTTCCTCGAAAGCGAGCGCCCGGTGGTATACCAGGTTTTCGATGACGACCCCGACCGGCTGGTGCAGGCCGCGCTCAAACTGCGCCGCCGCAACCCCGATATTATTGACGTGAACATGGGCTGTTCGGCGCGCTGTGTTTCTGGGCGGGGCGCAGGGGCCGGGCTGCTGCGCACCCCGCATAAGATTGCCCGCATTTTCAGCGAACTCACCCGCGCGCTCGATATTCCCGTCACCGGTAAAATCCGCCTGGGGTGGGATGACAGTACGCGCAATTATCTAGAAATTGCCCGGATTATCGAAGAGAACGGCGGGCAGTTGATCGCCGTTCACGGGCGCACCAAACAGATGGGGTACGGTGGTCAGGCTGATTGGGATGCTATCGCCGAGGTTAAGCAGGCCGTTTCTATCCCGGTCATCGGCAACGGCGACGTAAAAACCGTCGCGGATATTGACCGCATGAAAGCCCATACCGGCTGTGACGGCGTGATGATCGCGCGCGCCGCTATCGGCAACCCCTGGATTTTTGCCCGCCTGGACCGCGACCAGGTTCCGCCGGACTTGCTGCGCGCTACGATGCTGGCGCACCTCGAAAGCAGTCTGGCCTTCTACGGCCCTGAACGCGGGCTGGTGCTGTTCCGCAAATATGCCAGCCGCTACCTGGCCCCTTGCGGATTGAGCGGCGAGCTGCGCCAGGCCCTGTTGACGACCAGCGATAAAGAAACCTTCGTCCAACTGCTCGACCAGGTTGTCTGGCAGGTCCAGCCATCCTGAGAATAATCACAAATTCGAGTAGAATTAATTTACCGGCTCTGGGGACATTCAGCCGGCCCAAAAGGAGCTTAATAACTTATGTCTCAAACGCATGGCTTTGAACTGCTGCGCGAACAGTACATTCGTGAATTAAATACCCGCGCCCGCCTGTACCGTCACGTTAAAACGGGCGCCGAACTGCTCTCGCTGGAAAACGACGATGAAAACAAGGTGTTTGGCATCACCTTCCGCACCCCGGCGTCTGATTCTACCGGCCTGCCGCACATTATGGAGCATTCCGTGTTATGCGGTTCTCGCAAATACCCGGTCAAAGAGCCGTTCGTGGAACTGATGAAAGGCTCGCTCAACACGTTTCTAAATGCCGTGACTTTCCCAGACCGCACCTGTTACCCGGTTGCCAGCCAAAACCTTCAGGATTTCTACAACCTGATTGACGTATACCTGGATGCGGTGTTTTTTCCACTGCTTTCTCCCTATACGCTTGACCAGGAAGGCTGGCATTACGAACTGGATAACCCGCAAGACCCCCTGACCTTTAAGGGCGTGGTGTTCAATGAGATGAAAGGGGCTTATTCACAGCCGGACTCGGTGTTGGGCGAGGAGATTCAACATTCGCTGTACCCCGATACCACCTATCGTTACGACAGCGGCGGCAACCCCACCGAGATCCCCAACCTGACTTACGAACAGTTCAAGAAATTCCACGAGCGGCATTATCACCCTTCTAACGCGCTGATCTACTTCTACGGCGATGACGACCCGGAACGCCGCCTGGAAATCGTTGATGAATACCTGCGCGCTTTCGACCGCCTGCCGGCCCTGCCGCAGATCGAACTCCAGCCGCCTTTCGACGCGCCCCGGCAGGTGGAGGCCCGTTATGAAGTGAATGAGGATACCACTGACGCGAAAGCCTTTGTGACCGTCAACTGGCTGCTGCCAGAAGTCGGCGACCCGGAACTAACACTGGGGCTGGTCATCCTGGAACAGACGCTGATCGGGACCCCGGCCTCACAGTTGCGTAAAGCCCTGATCGATTCGGGGCTGGGCGAAGACCTGGCCGGCGCCGGATTAGAAACGGGCATGCGCCAGATGTTCTTCTCCACGGGTTTGAAGGGCGTGGCCCCAGAAAACGCCGCGAAAGTTGAAGCGTTGATCCTCGACACGCTGAAAGCAATGGCGCTCCAGGGCGTAGACCGCGACAATATCGCCGCCGCGCTCAACACCATCGAGTTCCGCCTGCGCGAAAACAACACCGGCGCTTACCCGCGCGGTCTGTTTATCATGCTGCGCGCGCTGGAAACCTGGATGTACGGCAAAGATCCAATTGCCCCGCTGGCCTTTGAGGCCCCCCTCAACGCCATCAAAGCACGCCTGGAGGCCGGCGAACCTTACCTCGAGCGCCTCATTGAAACCTACCTGATCAACAACCGTCACCGCACCACCGTCATCCTTAAGCCCGACCCGACCCTGGCGGAACAACGGGCTGCCCAGGAACGCGCCCGGCTGGACCAGGCGCGCGCCGCGATGAGCGAGGCTGAGCTTCAGGCTATTGTGGAGAATACCCGCACCCTTAAGCGCCGCCAGGAGACGCCCGACTCGCCAGAAGCGTTGATGACCATCCCGATGCTTTCCATCCGTGATCTGGATAAGAACATCCGCCGCATTCCTATTGAAGTGGTGCAGAGCGGGCAGAAGAAAATTCTCTATCACGACCTGTTCACCAACGGCATTCTCTACCTGGACCTGGGCTTTGATATGCACGTACTGCCCCAGGAATGCCTGCCTTACATGCCCCTATTTGGCCGCGCACTGCTCGAAACCGGCACGGCGCGAGAAAATTTCGTCCAACTGCTCCAGCGCATCGGGCGCACCACCGGCGGAATTCGCCCCAGCACGCTGGTCTCTAAGATTCGCAAAACCGGCGATACAGCCGCCTGGTTCTTCTTGCGCGGCAAGGCCATGGTTCCGCAAGCCGGAGAGTTATTCAACATCCTGCGCGATGTACTGACCGGCGCAAACCTCGAAAACCGCGAGCGCTTCCGGCAGATGGTTTTGGAAGAAAAGGCCCGGCTTGAATCGCGGCTGGTGCAGGGCGGCCATGCCATTGTGAATCAGAGGCTTAGAGCGCACTTTAACGAGGCCGATTGGGCCGGCGAGCAGATGGGCGGAGTCAGCTATCTGTTTTTCCTGCGCGAGCTGGCCAACCGCATTGATAACGACTGGCCGTCGGTACAGCAAACGCTGCAATCTATCCGCGAGCGGTTAATCTCCAGCGCCAACGCCATCACTAACATCACCACCGACGCTGCTTCCTGGGAGCAGGTACGCCCCCTGACGGAAGATTTCCTCGCCGGCCTGCCATCTGCATCTGCTCCCCGCGCCCCCTGGTCGCTGACGTCTTTCTCCCCCTCAGAGGGCCTCACCATTCCGGCCCAGGTGAACTACGTGGGCAAAGGCGCAGACCTGTATCAACTGGGCTATGCGTTAGACGGTTCCATACTGGTGATTTCTAACCACCTGAACGGCTCCTGGATGTGGGAAAAGGTGCGCGTGCAGGGTGGGGCCTACGGCGGCTTTTCGGTCTTTGATACGCAGTCCGGCGTCCTTACTTTTCTCTCTTACCGCGACCCCAACCTGGCGCAGACTCTGCAAGCCTATGATGGGGCGGCGGATTACCTGAAAAGCCTGGATCTCAGCGAGGCCGAACTGACCAAAGCGATCATCGGCACCATTGGCGACCTGGACGCCTACCAGCTGCCAGACGCGAAGGGCTTTACTTCGATGCGCTTCTACCTGCTGGGCATCAGCGATGATGAACGCCAGGAGATCCGCGATGAGGTATTAAGCACCACCGTGGAAGATTTCCGACAGTTTGGCGAGGTTTTGGAAGAATTTAACCGCCAGGCCCACGTGGTTGTGCTGGGCGCGACTGAAGCAATCGAGGCTTCTGGCGTGATCAAAGACATCCAAAAAGTTTTATAACCATCCGGGGTGGGCTATGGAAACCATCGAACTACGCCGTCCGGGCTATCTGATCAGCACGGACCCCGCTCGCTTACAGATAGAGGTTATCCACCAGTTTCTTGCGGAGCGATCTTACTGGGCGCAGGGCCGCCCGCTGGAAGTTGTCCGGCGCGCGATTGAACATTCGCTGTGTTTCGGCGTTTATGCCGTCACAACCCAACCCGACGGCAGTGAGAGCGCGGCCCAGGTGGGGTTTGCGCGGGTCGTCACTGACTACGCCACCTTTGCCTGGCTGTGCGATGTGTTTATCCTCGAAACTCACCGGGGGCAGGGATTAAGCAAGTGGTTGGTCGAGACGGTCGTCACGCATCCGTGCCTGGCCGGGCTGCGCCGGATACTCTTAGCCACCCGCGATGCTCACGAGCTGTACCGCAAATATGGGGGCTTTGAACTGCTCTCTAACCCGGAGCGCTGGATGATCCGTACCAGCTAAAGAGAGTTGACAACGTCAGAGGGAACTTTTTAGGAAAGCATTCGTCTTATTCCATGAGATGACATGGTAAGCGGCAACACCGCAGCAATTATTAACCAGTTCATCGGATGGAGATGAGAGAATGTTGTCTTACACCTTTAAAAAAGTCCTTCTGGTCATGTTGACCCTGCTGATGGTCAGCGTGGCATGCGCTCTACCGGGTTATCAGGCGCCTCAGCCAACCGCCGTTTCGGCGGATGTGATTGAAACTCGCGCCGTCGCAACTTTAAATGCGATTCTGACACAGTCGGCCTCGCAGCAGGCCCCCCCGACGACCGGCCATCCTACGCCCACCGCGCAGACACCCATCGAGCGCCCGACTGCCACGCCAGAACCCACTGCCACGCAGTCCCCGACTGCCACTACCGCCCCTACCTGGACGCCCGTGCCGCTGCCCTGCGACCAGGCGGCCTTTGTGGCCGATATTTCGATCCCCGACGGCACGGCCCTGCCAGCCGGCACGCAGTTCAACAAGACCTGGCGGCTGAAAAACACCGGAACCTGCACCTGGACGCCTGATTATGCCCTGGTGTTTGACTCGGGTGACGCGATGAGCGGCCCTGCCAGTCAGAAGATTGGAACGAGCGTCTTACCGGGCCAGTCTGTTGATCTCACGGTGACTCTGAAGGCCCCCGGTCAGCCGGGCCAGTACCGCGGCGACTGGAAACTGCGCAACGCGTCTGGCGTGCTGTTTGGGATCGGCCCGCAGAATAAGACGTTCTTTGTGGAGATCAAGGTCGTCCCGACCAACGTCAGCGGCAACGGCTATGACTTCGCCGCGAACTACTGCCTGGCCGAGTGGACCACCAGCGCCGGCAAGACCCTCTCGTGCGCTGAAAAAGACGGCAGCGCGGATGGCTTCATCCTCTACAAAGCGCGTCCGCAACTGGAGAACGGTTACATTGACGATGAAGCCGGCCTGCTGACCAACCCACCCAAGATGAATGACGCGGTCCTGCGCGGCAAATACCCGGCCTTCACCGTTCAGAACGGCGACCGCTTCAGAACCATCGTTGGCTGTGAATACAACGCCAAGAACTGCAACGTGCGCTTCCAGCTCGACTACCAGATCGACAACGGCCCGATCCAAACCCTGGGCTACTGGAACGAAGCGCTGGAAGGGAACTTCACGGTTGTTGATCTTGACCTGAGCAGCCTGGCCGGTAAGAACGTCCGCTTTATTCTGACGGTTCTCTCCAACGGCGCTTCTGATAACGACCGGGCTCTGTGGCTACTGCCGCGCATCGAAAGGGTCAACCTGACCTCCACCAAGCCGGAAGCGCAGTAGAACAAAGTAAACTTCACGCCCATTCCTGGCCCCCACGCGCCGATTTTAATGGTACAGGCGCGTGGGGGTCGTTGTTTAGCGATACGGCCAGCGCTTGGCCGCCTCGACCAACGCGTCCATATTTTCGTCGGGAGTGGTGGCGGGCAGCGCACAGCCCGGCCCCAAGATGAACCCACCCCCTGCGCCCATGATCTCAATCGCCTCGCGGCACTTTTCCAGTACCAGATCGGGCGTGCCTTTGGCCATCACCTCCGAAGGGTCTATCGGCCCTAACAGCACGGCCCGGCCGCGGGCGGCTTCTTTGCAGGCGCGCTGGTCGGCTTTCTGATCAATCTCCAGCACGTCCGCGCCGCTGTTGACCATATCCGCAATGATCGGGGTGGCGTTGCCGCAAATATGATACGACAGGATCATGCCCCTGGCCTTCAAATCTTCCGCCAGCCGGCGGACGTAAGGCCAGGCAAAGCGGCGGTACATGCGCGGCGAGAGCACGTCAGGCCCAGAAGGCGAATCGCCGATGGAAGTGAGATGCGCCCCTGCTTCAATTTGGGCCGCGCAGTAACGCTTTGAGACTTCCAGGCAGTACTCTAACAGCCGGTGGATTTTGGCCGGCTCTTCGCAGGTTGCCAGGTCCATCATAAACTGCTCCATCCCGCGAATTTCACAGGCGAGCGAGAAGGGACCCTGGTCACCGCGCCCGATAATCACAGCCTGGTCGCCGATTTCTCGCGCCACAATGCGCGTGGCTTTGAGCAGTTCGCTCAAGATTGGGTCGGTGTAGGGGTCGGGGATGGTGAGTTTTTCGACTTCATCCAGGCTGCGGATGGCCGGCTCTGCGGCTACCGGCGCGCTCGACTGCTGGTAAATGACCTGCACGCCGCAGGCCTGCGCCAGCGCCGCCGTACCGTTTTCGAGACACAAGATATCGTGTCCAAAGCGGCGCCAGGCTTTGATCTGCCCTTCAGCCATGGCTTCGCCGTCTTTGAAGAAGTCCGCAAAGTTGGTTACGCCCATGATGCGGGCCGTGACCATGAAGTTGTGCATTTCCACCGGAACCCGGTCGGGGACCTGGTGAGCCAGAACAGCGCGGGTGCGCTCGATGGAAGTCATGGAATCAGACATGGTCATCTCCTGAATGAGGGGGTAATGAAATTATACCCGCGAAGCCGTGAGCCGCTGTTGGCTGCCGCTTTGCCGTGATTAATCCTTTTGCCCAATGATGAGGATATGTTCTTCTGGGAAGCTTTCCCCTGGGCTCTCGATCGCGACCGTTCGCCGCCACTTCTCATCATCCACCGTCAGGGTGCGCAGTTCGCGGATGGTAAGCCCGGCCCTGGCAAAGGCCGCCCGAAACTCGTTTTCGTTGTAATACTGGTAGCTTTCATAACGCTCGGTCTGCCACAAAGCCTTGCCCAGAAAGATGGATTTGGTGATGTAGCGGGTGAAATCGCGGCGCGAAAGCTCCACCCGATTGGGACTGCCCAGAGCGCGCGGGGAAATACGGAAGGGGCGGTACTGGCGGACAAAGGTTTCAAAGTGCTCGCGGGCCTGCCGTGTGAGAAACCGCAATCGGATTTTTTGCCGCGGGTCGCCGGGCGGCTCCAGTCCGTCAAAGAGCAGAAGGTAGCCGCCCGGCGCAACCCGCTCCGCGGCCCCGGCAAAGGCGCGCGCAACGCGCTCTTTGGCAAGCGTCACATCCACCTCGCCGAGCGGCTCGGAATAAGCCGCAGAGTACACTTCATGCAGGGCATTCACCAGCAGTACCACCTGGAACTGGCCCAAAGCGGCGAGCAGGGCCGCATCGGTAAAGTCGCCAACTATAAAGCGCATCCCAGGGTATGCACGGCGGCACGTTTCAATGGCCGCCGCGAGATAGTCCACTCCGACTGACTCTTGAATCGCCGTTACCTGGGCGTGTCCATCAACCAGCGCCCCAATAATCTGCCCTTCCCCACAACCCAGCTCCAGCAGGCGCACCGGGCGGCCTGGCGGCTGGCTCATCTGGCGGATCAAGCGGCTGGCCGCCAGAATGGCCGCCCTTTTCCCCAGGTTTTGGAGGGGCTGGAGGCGCATCTCCCAATAGAAATCCCAAAAGTCGCTGCTCTCCGTCACCTGACTCCTTACAGCCCCAAACACTACACGCTTAAGAGGCTAAATCGAGAGGAAAGGCCTACGAGCGCGCGTGAGCCGCTTCGATGGCGGCGCGCAGGTTGTCCCAGGGCGTGCTGCTGGGGACGGTGCAGTCGGCGGCCAGAATCATGCGCCGGGGGGCCGTGCGCAAGAAATCTTGCGCGGCCGCGCGTACTTCTTCGGGTCGGCCGGTCGCCAGAACGCCTTTGCGCTGCATTCCGCCCATAAAAGGGCGGCCAAACATCTGCTCCACTTCTTGCGCCGTTAACACGCCGTTTTCCATCACCAGGTTGCAGTTCACCACCTGTCCTGGATAATCGAGGAAGCGAGTCAGGTCGTCGTAGCCGAGCGAATAGTCACAGATGTGCAGGATGTTAAACGGGCAAGCCGCTGAAGCTTCGCGCATGAGCGCCAGGTCATAAGGTTTAATACACTCGTTAAACAGGGCCAGACTCTCGGCGGGCGAAGCGCCTTCGAAGCGCCGGGCCTCTCCACCCTGGGTAGAGGCATACAGGCCGTCGATTCCCAGTTTAATCAGCTCTTTCACGAAAATCATCAGGCTTTCGGTGATGATCTCCATGCCGCGCTTCACGGCGGCGGGGTTCTGGCGCATATGTTCCGTGACCATCTGGCTGCTGGTGGTGTGACAGGCGCACATAAAAGGCGAATAGAGGGTCTGCACCACTAACGCCTCTTTACCGGCGGCGCGAATCAGGCCCTCGGCAATGCGCAGTTGGTTTTCATAAAAATCTTTTTTATACAGCGGCATGGCGGCCCAATCTTCGGGTTTTTGGATGCTGTCGAGGTGTGGAAATCCATCCTCGAACTGGATTTTGACGAAATCCATGCCGGTATAGCGGAAAAATTCCAGGTGCTTTTCCACAGCCGCCTGCCCGGTGTGATAAACCGGGTCGAAATGCAGGAAGAAAGCCGCCGGGGTATAACTGTCGTCGCCTTGCAGCAGGTTCAATACCGCTTCGCGTTTGTTCATTGCATCCATCCTCCTATCTTCGATACCAGTGTATTCGGATCTGATGGAGCGTCAAGGTAAAATCTCGCATAAGGATGCACCTCTGGTATATTTTTTGCATACTCCATGCTAGAATCAAACCAGGCCCTGTTCTATATGGGGACACGACCAGAAAGGATCAATGTTATGCAAAGAAATGCCGGGTTGATGCGCCCATTGGCAGTCGCACTGATGATCCTCGGCGCAGTGGGGTTCGCCGCGGCGCGGGTGTGGTTTGGCGAGCAGGTCGTGTGCATGTTCGGCAGTACGCTGGTGGTTTTTCTCGGCCTCGGGCTGATCTTCTACGCGCGCCGCAGCGGCGGCGCTGCGCCGCAGACTGGCTCACGGCAACGGGTATTGGAATCGGTTGACGTACCGGATTCAGAGGCAGTCGAACCGGGCCAGCATCCACTGGCGTCGCTGATGGATTTTGTGGCAAATGTCTTTCAACGCCAGGGCGCTAACGTCACAGTCGAAACCTACCGGCCAGAACGCTCCATTCTGGTCGTTACCCTGCCGGGCGGAGAGCGAGCCATCGCCATCGTTCAGGAAGGGATGGATGCTGTGGACGTGACCGAACTGCGCGCTCTGATGGCCCTGGTGAGCAATCACAACGGCCAGATGGGGTATTACGTCACCGATGGGTATTTCACCCCTGCGGCTACTGCCTGGGCGGCGGGTAAACCGCTCCGCCTGGTTGAAAAAGGCCAGCTTGAGATGCTGGCGATCTCGTAATCATCGATCCTGATGAATTATCCAAAAACCTTGCGCATGCGGTCGCAAAAATACTGCACGTTCTCCCATTTGGCATCTGGGGGAATGCGGTGGTCAACGCAGGGGATATAACCGCCCAATTCAACCAGTGGGCGCAGCCGCTCGATTTCGGCATCGATGGCGGCATAGTCGCGCGCGAACACCACTTTATTGACGCCGCCCACGCCGCGCAATTCTGGCCCATACTGCTGACGCCAGGGCGCAATGCTGGCGTTCCAGGTACCGACCTCAATCGGGAACATGGTGTTGACGCCGTTCTCCAACCAGGTGGGAATGAGCTTATCAATCTTGCCGTCGCAGTCTAACGAAAAGATATGAATGCCATGCTCGCGGCACAGGCCGGTAATGCGGCGGTAGTGCGGCCCGATCTTCTCATAGAAAAACTTGGGGTTCACTAACGGCCCCGCCCGATAGCAAATATCTTCCCACATATGCCCAAAATCAAAGCGGTCATAGCGTTCCAGAATGGCTTTGGTGCCCTGGTAGCATAATTCCGCCGTTACCTCAATCATTTCATCCACCAGGGCGGGGTCATCGGCCATCAGGTAGCTGAGGCCCACCACGCCGGCAATGTCTCGAATGCGCCCCCACAGACTGCCGCAGTGCAGGCCAATGGGACGGTCGCGGTCTTCTGGGGCGGGCAGGGCTTCGAGGGCCGCCCAGTCCACGCGGTCTGGGTTCCACTGCAAGCGCGGCAGGTAATGCTCCTCCCACGATTTACGGTCTCTCAAGAGATGATCTACCTCCGCCGGGATGGAACCGGCCTCGTCCCTTTGCAGAACCACCACGCCGTCGGTGTTCATCACTTCGCGAGTGCCATCGGGGTGGGTGCGTATCACGCGCGGCTGGAAGTGGGGCTTCAGACTGCTGGCCCAGTGAAAGGCGGAATAGTAGTTAAAATCGAACCCCAATTTTTGCCCCACACTGCTATCACATTCATTCCCATCTCCCCAACCCCTGGCCTCTTCCCAGGTGATCTTGCCTTCTGCGGCCCATTTCTCCAGGGTTTCATTCCAAAAGCCAAAGTGGACGACCGGCATACGGTCATACGGCTGGTAGTTCAGAACTGCCAGGGCGCGCTCGCGGTTGTTCATTCCATCCTCCTTAAGTTTTAAAACCTACCTTCGAGAAGAGCTTGCTTCCGCTTCATATAATAGCAGAAGTTGTCGAAAGGGACATCCGGTGGAACCAGGTGATCAACGGTTGGAATAAACCCTCCTTCTTCCACCAGTGGGGCCAGACTGCGGAGATGATCCTCAATGGCGGCGTGATCCTTCGCCAGCTCGCGCTTATCCACCGCGCCCCACAACCGCAAGGCTTTGCCATACTTCTTGCGGATGGCCGCCGGGTCCATGCTGCTGGCGCGCTCCACAGGCCAGATGCCATCTACCCCCGCGTCCATTAAGAGGGGAAGCAAAGCTTCGCAGTTGCCATCGGTATCAACGATCACATAGCGCACACCGTAACCTTTGAAGAACTCCACCATGCGCCGCATGTGCGGGAAGATAAACGTCCGGTAGGTTTTGGGGCTGAGGAGCGGCCCGTTCTTCATGGACATATCCTCATTGATAAACATAAAATCCGGCGCGACCTCCTCCAAAATGGGGCGCGAGACTTCCATGGTAAAGTCGGCGATAAACTCCATCATCTCATGCATCAGGGCCGGCTGATCATACCACCCATAGGATACGCCCTCGGTTCCCATCCACTCGCGGGCGCGCCAGTAGAACCCCAACGTCGAACAGTTTTCCCCCAGCACCAGCACGTGATCGCGCTGGCGCCAGCGCGGCAGGTACAGCTTGCGCCACATCGGCGGGTAGCGCCCGGCCAGGCAGGGGTCGTAGCGTTTTTTTAAGGCCCGGAAGTCCTCAATTGTTTTAACCGGAAAATCCAGGTACTGATCCATGCTTGCGCGCATTCCGCCGGACGTGCCTTCTTTGAGCGCCTTCGTCACAATTCCGTTGGCATGGCGGTACACGACATAACGGTCGTTTTCCTCCAGGGTTTCGACCTCGAAAGGCGGCAGCATGCCGTAATTTACGGGGATATACTCTTTGGCGTCCATATTGAAGTACTCACAGCCGGTGAACCAATCCCAGGTGAGGCTGTAGCGGTTTAGCCCTTCCTGCTCCCAACGGTCAATCGTTTGCGCCCACACCCCCACCTCGTGATTGGGGACGCGATCCACCGCCTGGTATTCCATGACCGCTATAAAGCGATCACGCTCGCTCATTGACTGAGGTTTCATCATGCCGTCTCCCAGGCCGTCTCGAACATCGCTTTGGCGTTCTCCAATTTCACGTCCCAATGCAGTTCCGTGCTAGAACCCATCAAATAGCCCCGGCCGTCCGCGTCCGCGATAGCCTGGCGGCAGGCGGCACGGACTTCTTCCGGGGTTCCCAACGCCAACAACTGGCTGACGTCAATACCGCCGGTGAGGAACAGGTGGGGGTAACGCGCGCGCACTGACTTTACGGTCATCCCTGCCAGCACTTCCAGCGGGTTCAACCCCTGAATCCCCGCCGCGACCAGGTCATCTAACACCGGCCACAGGTTGCCGTCTGAGTGAAACAGGCAGAGCGTCCCGCGCTCGCGCCAGGCACTCACCAAGCGGGCCAGACGCGGGAGCCAGTGGGCACGCAACCATTTGGGGGCAATCAGGGTAGAATTTTTATAGGCGATGTCATCATACGTCAGCGCGATGGGGATGCGCCCGGCATCTGCAATACAGGCCACCCGGCGCAGTTCGGCCTGGTGGCGAGCCTCCAGCCATTCTTCCAGCAAAGCTGGGAAGTCGAACATCAGGATCGTGAAGAAATCCCACCCCAACTGATGATATATCTCGGTCAGGCCCACGCCCGATTCGATCACCTGCACCACCGGGTCACCGCGGCCGGTTGGGTCGGCGGCGGCAGTGGCGCAGGCTACGGCATCCATCCAGGCATAAAAGCGGTCGCGGTAATCGGGGCCGAACCGGGCCGCTTCGGCCCGGCGAATTTCGCTCTTCACCCATGTAACCATACCCGGCGGGTCGCAAAAAGGCCGCTCGATAATCCACGAGGTCCACCGTTCGATCTGGATCACCAGTCCGTTCTCCTGCCGCACCACGCCCGGTTGAGATGGGCCGTCGGGCATGCGCGTCATATCCAGGACGCGCCCGATGGCAAAACGGGTAGCCGCCGCGCCGTTCTCCGGTGTCAGTTTAGCGCCCTGGAGGTAGGGGGCGGCGTAATATTCGATAATCGCGTCATTCTGGAGAATATCGTACAACGGAACGCGATCGGTCTCTTCAAAGTTGGCCGCGCGCAGTACCCGCTCGCGCTTCGTAAGCGCCCGTCCACGCCGCATAAAGCCCGCCCCTGCCATTACGCATACCTGCCGTACTGGTGAGCGGCCGCATACATCGCTACGACATTTTCGGTAGGTGAGTTATCCTGCAGGGCATGCGAGGGAGCCAGCGCGTACCCGCCGCCGGGCATCATCACTTCGAGGGTTGCGCGCACGTTGTTCACCACATCTTCCACTGTGCCGTAGGCTACCGGCCCGCCGGTTGAGATGCAGCCATGAAACGCCAGCCGGTCGCCGTAGCGCTGCTTGAGATAGGGCGGGCTCATATGGGCGGCCTCGGGTTGGAGCGTGTCAATGATGTCAACGCCCATGTCTATGAAATCATCAAAGGCCCAACTGCTCGACCCGCACGAATGGAACATCACCAGCAGGTTGTAAGATTTCGCCAGGTCTATAAATTTCTGCAAGCGGGGGCGGATCTCGCGGCGGAAGAGTTTCACGCTGATCATCGGCCCAATTTGGGTTCCCAGGTCTTCGCCCATGCAGAACACATCAATCATCCCGCGCCCGGCCTCTAAGATGCGCCGGTTGATCTCCAAGGTCACTTCGAGTTTGCGGTCAATGTAACGCAAACCGATGGGGTTAGCAGTCGCCAGGTCAATAAGGACCTGCTCCATCGTGCGGATCATGCCGGTGCTGTTGATGATGTCACCCACCCCGGCGTTACCCGCGATGATGCAGTAATCTTTCCAGCGCCGGCAGGCTTCCGTCACGTAGGTGTAATCAAAGTCGTCCGGCGAGGGCAAGGGCCAACGCTCCACGTCATCGAGCGATGCATCGCGCAAAGGGAAGTCACAGTAATCCCAATAGCCGCCGGAGTCGTGTTCCACCCAGCGCCGGTGAATGCCCCAGATATCCACCGTGCGGCCCTCCACCGGCGCGAACAGTTCCGGCCCGGTATAGGGGACCCCAGAAACGTTGCGAAAATCAACGCCCAACGACACCAGCAAGCCCTCGTGATCGTCCGCCGCCAGGCCGTAATACTGCTTCAGGCGCAGGTCAATGCCAGGGTTGGCAGAATAATCTACCGGCACGCGGTCCGGTTCCCGGTGGGCAAAAGCCGCCAGGGCGCGTTCTTTTGAAGTCATCACCTGGGTTGTCATCGTACCCTTCCGATCTCAGGCAGGGCTGGATGCCCACTGCCCTGAAGGTTAATTGTATGAGCCTAGCGAAATGGCTTTGTCTATGAAATAACGGTAGGTATCGTGATGGACGTTGTTGGGGATCGAATGGTCACTGTGCAGAACGTAGCCGTAATTCCCTTTCACCACCGGGATTTTCGCCTCCAGTTCACGGTCAATCTCGCTGCGGTCGTTGTTATACAGCACGCGCACATCAATCCCACCCATAAAGGAGAGGCGCTCGCCAAAATTTCGATACAGGCGCAGCAGATCCATCCCGGCCTTGACTTCGATCACCTGCAAGCAGTCGATGCCAGCCTCGATCATGCCAGGAAGCAGCGGCTCCACATACCCGCACGAGTGCATAATCACCGGCAGGTTGTGAGCGTGCACCCAGCGGATGGTGCGCTCATGGCCGGGCTGGATGATCTCACGGTACATGCGCGGCGACATAAAGGGATGGTGTTTATAGCCCATATCCTCATAATACCAGATGCCATCGGGGTAGCCTTCTTCGGCAAATAAGATTTCTTGCAGTTCCAGCGTTACCCGCGAAAACGTATCCACCATATCACGCACCCAATCGGGGTCCAGCGCCATGCCCATCAACATATACTGGTGACCACACACCGGGTGCATTAATTCAAAGACATTGATGCCCGACCAACAGAAGAAACGCTGCTTTTCAGCCGCCTGGCGTTTAGCCTGGCGGTAGGCTTCAAAGTTAATGCGCCGCCGCTCGGCCTTTAAGAAGGGTTTAATATGTTCTTCCCAGCCCTGGCGGTCTTTCACCAGAAAATCCACGTGTTCGGGGGTGCTGTCGTGCAGTTTATGGCGGCGCAGCAGCGCACCGTTGCCATCGCGTTTTAACACGGTTTCTTCCGTTTCTTCGATCACTTCATCCACAAAGTCGAGGTTGGCAACCAAATTAAACGGCCAGCACAACTGTAAATCAAAGCCAAAGTGATCTTCATAGCTTTCACCCGGCTTGATCCAGCCGTTTTGCTCCCAAACGGCGCGCGTATCATTCCAGAAATGCTCGAATACGCCAATCCGGTCCACGGGCTGGCGTTTTAAGATGTTGCGAATTCGCTCGTACCCTGTTAATGGCTGCATGCCGGTTCTCCCTGAGATGTAGAAGATATGAAATCAGTGTAAAGGATTTTCACGACATCGACCACCACCCACCGGAGCGGGCGGTCTTTCCATTGATAAGAGTCCTCGCTCAAGGGTTCATGCCTACAAAGGCCGGCCAAAGCTTCCGCGCGAACCAGGATGTCATTAGGGACGGAAGTACAAGTCCGAATATACTCCACCAGGGCGCGCGCAAGCCCGGTTTTTTGCAATGCGTGAACCATCTCCGCGACTCCCGTCAAAATTTCCAGGGTCAGCGGGGCGGCATCAATATCCATCACGAGGTTTAACGCCTCGGCAAAGTAACCGGCGGCGGCCTGGAATTCACCGCCGGCGGTCAGCGTTTTTGCTAATGAGTCTAGCACAGAAGCGCGCAGGGTAACACCCTCGATGTCTCGCAACAAGGCGGCGCATTCGGTTAGAAGCTGCCGGGCCTGTTCCACCCGGCCAGCATCCAGGGCGACGTTTCCGTGGTTGTTCAAGACCACCACAATTTTGCTGACATCGTTCAAGCGGCGCGCGATCTCCAGCGCCTTATCCAGATACCGATCCGCCAGCGCATAATCCTTTTTGAAGTAGGCCATCACCCCGGCCCGATTCATCAGGTTAAACGCGAGCTCCGGATAACTTTCTTCCTGAACCATCGCCATGCCCTCATTGAGCAGGTCAATTGCCCGGTCGTACTGACCTAACGCGCCAGCGACGTTCGCCAGCAGGCGTAAAACCTCGGCGTGTTCCTGCACGGCATGCAAACGGCCAAAGATTTGGGCGGCCTCTTCTAGAACGAGCAGTCCCTGGCTGTATTGGCCGGTGTGGAAATAAAACTCGCCCATTTTTCCTAAAAGCCTGGCGCGCAGCCTGGCAACGCCATCCAATCCGGCAGGAGTGGGGAGATTTTCGAGGGCGTACTGGATCAGCCGTACCCCCTCCAGAAAATGACCGATGTTAAAAAACAAGCGCGACAGACCTTCTAACCCAGCGTCCATCATGGTCAGGAAACCATTCTGAGCGGCGTATTCCCAGGCTCTTTGGATATTGCCTAAATCTGGAGGCAGCGAGCCGTTATGATGCTGGCCGCCTCTTAAAAAGTCCGTTTTTGCCGCCAGCAGGTGAAGGTAATATTCGGCATGTCTGCGCCGGACCTGTTTTTCAAAATCGGGCGCTGTTTTCATCCGCGCCCGCGCGAACCCAACCAGCAATGGGTGCATGGCATACCGTTGCACCGAGACGAGGTGGATCATGCGCTTGGCAAGGAGCGCATCCAGGAAAAAAGGGGAGGCATCTGCCACTGCGCTGGCGGCCTGGGCAGTAAAACTCTGATCGAAGTTCGCCAGCGCCGCCAGGATATTTTTCTCGTTTTCAGAGAATAACTGCCAGAAGCTATCTAACACGGCGCGGATGGCCTGGTGATTGTGTGGTCTGGCGGCTTCGTTCACCGTTTGCTGAATCAGAAAATCGGCATTTTCTTCGATACGCCCGGCAATTTGAGCGCAAGGAAAGCTAGATACCCAGGCGGCCGCCAGTTCAATTGCCAGGGGCGTGCCATTGAGAAGGCGGCAAATCCGCGCAATGGCTGTCCAATCTTCAGGCCCTGGCTGAAAAGCCGGCGAACTGCTACGGGCAGTCGCCAGAAACAACTGCACGGCGGGCCAGTTTTCAAGATTCTTGATCTGGTCTTCACCCGGAAAGGGCAGCCCTTGAATGGCAATGACGCTCTCTTCCGAGAAGCTCAACGGCAGAGACGAAGTAATCAGCATACTCAGGCCCGGCCCAACCGCGGCCAGGCGGCTGGCTAAACCCGCCGCTTCACTGGCAGGCGCGAGGTCGTCAATCACCACCAGAACCTGCCGGCCCCGGTACAGCCGGAATACCTCTTCCTCAGAGGTCTGCTGTGCCTTCACCTGAGGGTCCCAAACCTGCGCGAGCGAAAAAAGCAAATCCTCCCGCGACTGCCGCCCCTGCATGGCGATCCACAAAACGCCATCCTGAAACCGCTCTTGCAGTTCGGCCGCCGCTTGCAGTGCCAGGCGGGACTTTCCCAGCCCATCTGGCCCGCAAATGGTAACCATTAACCTGCGTTCCAAAAGCTGTCGGATTTTCCACAGCTCATCTTCCCGCCCGTACAGTTCAGAATGGATCTCCGGCAGGATTACTCTGGGCTGCGGCAACTGCTCCAGCGCGGCCGCCAGATCCAGTTGTTCGTTCAACCCATTGATTGACCATTCTTCCGCAGAGGAGCGCAAGACGCCCTGATCCAACAAAAAGCGGAGGCCGTTCATAATGATCTTAGGCACGCCGGCTGTCTGACGGAAGAACCAATCAATCCAGGCCTCTGGCGGCTCCCAGCCAAGGGTGGAACGCAGCCAGATATGCACGCCCTGCCTGGAAAGCGGCTGTAACGTCAGATGGGTGCGGTCTGAAATCTCCGCAAAAGGCGGAAAAACATCGTGGATCTGATAGCTGGTATATACCAACCCCAGTGGAAATGAGCGCTGGGTTTCCAAGAGCTGCTTAAGCACGCCCAGGCTGTAAGAGTCGGCTCCCTCAATCTCATCCACGCAAATTAACAGCCCGTCCAACCCTTTATCAGCAACCCACTGTCCGAAAGACTCGGCTAACTGCGCCGGATCATAGCGAACTGGAGCCAGGCCAACGAGCTGTTGAAGGCGCGCCAGCAAACCGCCCCTGCACAAGCGCAGTGCTTTTGAACCTTTGATTGACCAGACTGCGTACCCGCGCAGGCGCGCCAGCTTGCCAACTTCGGCCAAGAAGCGGCTACGGCCCATGCCGGGCCGGCCGCTCACCTGTAAAACTCCCGACCCAATCTCTGGCAGGCGCTGTAAAAAGAACAGTCCCTGCCGGTAATCAAAATCACGCTCGACCAGGCGCTCCGGCGGCTTTAACCCGCCGCCCCCGGTCGGGTCTTTTTCTTCATGGATAATCCGCCCCCGCCCCAACATCTTACCCTGATACAACCGCCGATCCATGGCTTCAAAAAGACCTTCGGGCGTCTCCGAATCGTGCGGGAAAGCGGCTAATCCAAAACTGGCGGAGACAGATACCGGAGGCTGGCCAGCCATAGGGAGCGCAATCATTGATTCACGAATGCGCTCTACAATCGTCACCGCCTGCGACTTCGAACTGCCTGGCAATAATATGACAAACTCATCTCCCCCATAGCGAAAAACCTGATCCTGGTTGCGGATGCTCTTTTTAATGCGTTGAACCACTTCAACTAAAACCTGATCGCCGCGCCGGTGTCCAAACGCGTCGTTAATACTCTTGAAATAATCTAGATCCACGATGACGACCGCGAATTCCGTCGCGCTTACCTGAGATATTTCAATCCAACGGTGCATTTGCTGCACCAGGAATGAGCGGTCGAAGGCTCCTGTGAGTGGGTCAATAGGATGTCGATTCATAATATTTACGCTAACAAACCAGCGCAGTATGATTATATCCGTTCTGATGCAAATAGCCCATTATCGAAAAAGACATCTCTTCTACAAATTGCATTCTCGTCCTGTTCAAACGGCTGTACACTTAACCTAATTCACACAACCGAAGGATTGGCTTCTCATGGTTCTTCCTTTTCAACTGATCCCAGAATACCGCGATTATGTGTGGGGCGGCGAAAAACTGCGTCCCGGGCAGCGCACGGCTGAAGCCTGGGTCGTATTCGAACAAGACCGCATTGCCTCTGGCCCACTGGCAGGGCAAACGCTGTTAGAGGCTGCCGGGAAGCTTGGGCCGGCACTGTTGGGCCGGCGCGTGGTTCAGCGCACCGGCGCGCGCTTCCCGCTCCTGGTCAAGCTGTTGGACTGCGCCGACTGGCTTTCGCTCCAGGTGCATCCCAACGACGAGCAGGCCCGCCGCCTGGAAGGGCCAGACCAGTTTGGCAAGACCGAGGCCTGGCACATCTTGCAGGCCGAGCCGGGCGCAGCACTGCTCTTTGGCTTAAAGCCCGGCACGTCTGCCCGGGAACTTGAGGAAGGGGTGCGCTCTGGCAGAGTGCTGGACCTGGTGGCGCGCCACACGGTGCAGGCCGGCGATACGGTCTTTATCCGCCCTGGCATGATCCACGCTCTGGGGCCAGGACTGCTGATTTACGAAGTACAACAGACTTCTAACATCACCTACCGGGTCTGGGATTGGAACCGCCCGGCTTCGGCGGGGCGCAAGCTCCATATTGAGCAGTCGCTGGAGGTAATTGACCCAACGGCCCAGGCCAGCATCCTGCCCAAGCCAGCGCCAGTGAACCATCAACCCGTCCCACTGGTGAGCTGTCCTTACTTCACCCTTGAGATGATCCAGACGCAGGCCAAAGACGCTCCCCTGGCGCTCCAAACCACCGGAGAGACGTTCCATCTTCTCACCGTCACGGAGGGCAGAGCGGTCGTCTCTGGCAAGGGCTGGGAGGTGGCGCTTAAAACGTATGAGACGCTCGTGATTCCGGCAGACTGCGGCGCGTACCGGCTGTATTCAGAGGAAGCATCCGTCCTTTTGAAAGCGTCGGTAGAGTAGAATTGGAGGAAGGGAGAGAGGAACCATGTCCTTTGAAGATGGTTGGGCGGCAATCCACCTGGAGATGCCCAGGCGCATCCCTCGAACGGAATATTCGCTCGAAATGCATTGGGATCTGATCACCGCTGTTACTGGCGTGGAGGTCCGCATTGACAGCGCGCCGGAGATCAAGCGCCGGGGCATCCAGGCTCTTTATAAGGCCTGGAACTATGACTTTTTTTGGAGTACGCTGATTGGCGATGAGGAATTCGGACCGTACCGCACCGACATGGGCCATGCGGAATATGCCGCGGGCGGGGTAGACCGGCGCGACACGATCTTTTCTCCATTCAAAGAGCCCGAAGACGTGCTGAATTTTGACCCCTGGGAAGCCTTGGGACCTCAGGATTGCAATCAACTGCGCCAGCGCTTTGAAGAGCATTACCGCCGCAACTGCGCTTCTACGCCAGATGGGGTGAATATGACTGGAATTTACGTCACCCTCGTCTCTGGCCTGATTGGTCTGTTCGGATGGGATTTACTGCTGCTGGCCGCCGGGACAGACCCGGCCCGATTTGGCCGCCTGACTAACCGCTACGCCTCTTGGATTCAACAGTATTTCGACGCTCTGGCCGAAGCCAACGTGCCGGTGGTCATGGTGCATGATGACATGGTCTGGACTTCTGGGCCGATTTTCCGCCCGGCCTTCTACCGTGAGTTTATCTTCCCCAATTACAAAAAGTTCCTGGCTCCACTGCGCGACAGCGGCAAAAAGATCATGTTCACCTCGGATGGCTGTTTTACCTGCTTTATTGATGATATTGCCGCCGCCGGGGTGCATGGCTTTGTGCTTGAACCCCTCACCAGCCTGGAATATATTGTTGAAAAATATGGGCAGACGCACGTGATCATCGGCAACGCTGATACGCGCATTCTACTTTGCGGCTCCCGCGAAGAAATCCGCGCGGAAGTGGAACGCTGTATGGCCCTGGGACGGGGCTGTCCGGGCTTTTTCATGGCGGTGGGCAATCACATTCCACCGAATACACCAGTGGAAAACGCCCTGTATTACAATGAAGTCTACCAAGAGCTGTGCTGGAGAAAATAACCAAATGCAGGAATATACCATCCGGGAACTGCAAGAACAGTTAGCGAGCGGGGCGCTGACATCCCGCGAACTGGCGCGCCTGTACCTGGAGCGCATCGAGATGGTGGATCGCCAGGGTCCGGCACTGCGCTCGGTGATCGAGATTAACCCCGACGCGCTGGCAATCGCCGGGAAACTGGATGACGAGCGCGCCCAGGGCAAAGTGCGCGGCCCTCTGCACGGCATCCCCATCCTGCTGAAGGATAATATTGACACCGGCGACCGGATGATGACAACCGCCGGGGCGCTGGCGTTAGAAGGCTCTTATGCGGCCCAGGATGCGTTTATCGTCGAGCGGCTGCGAGCGGCGGGCGCGCTGATCTTGGGCAAAACCAACCTGAGTGAGTGGGCCAACTTTCGCTCCACCCATTCTGTATCGGGCTGGAGCAGTCGGGGCGGGCAGACGCGCAACCCTTACGCGCTGGACCGCAACCCGTGCGGCAGTAGTTCTGGCTCGGCGGTGGCAGTGGCGGCGAACCTGTGCGCGGCGGCAGTGGGTACAGAAACCGATGGCTCGATTATCTGCCCGGCACAGGCCAACGGCATCGTCGGGCTGAAACCGACCCTGGGACTGCTCAGCCGTTCCGGCATCATCCCCATTGCCCACTCTCAAGATACCGCCGGGCCCATGGCACGCTGTGTGGCCGACGCCGCTCTGCTCTTGGGGGCTATGACCGGCATAGACCCGCGCGATGGCGCTACTGCCGAAAGCGATGGCAAACATCACGCCGACTATACACAATTTCTCGACCGCGACGGACTCAAAGGCGCGCGCATCGGAGTCGCCCGCAATTTCTTTGATTTTCACCCCCACGTTGACCGCCTCATGGAAACCTGTCTCGCGATCCTCAAAAGTCAGGGCGCGGAACTGGTGGATCCCGTTGATCTCAAGACTGCCGATGCCATCGGCCCACACGAGATCGAAGTCCTTTACTACGAATTCAAGCACGACCTGAATGCCTATCTTGCCGCCCTCGGCCCCCAGGCTCAGGTTCATTCGATGGAAGAGGTGATCGCCTTTAATGAGCGCAACCGCGAGCGCGCTATGCCCTACTTTGGGCAAGAACGCTTCGAAATTGCGATCAAAAAAGGCCCTCTCACCGACGAAGCCTATCAAAAGGCCCTGGCCGCGGGCCGCCGCCTGGCCCGTGAAGAAGGCATTGACCGCGCGCTTAAAGAGCACCGGCTCGATGCCATCGTGGCGCCATCCGGCGGGCCGGCGGCCATCACCGATTATGTGACCGGCTGTCACAGCCCTGGGGGTGACTGTACAACGCTTCCGGCAGTGGCCGGCTATCCTCACATCACCGTCCCGGCCGGGCTGGTCCATGGCCTGCCGGTGGGCCTATCCTTCTTTGCCGGAGCGTATGCAGAACCCGTCCTGTTCCGGCTGGCCTACGCCTTTGAACAGGCGGCCCAGGCCAGGCGCGCGCCGGCTTTTTTAGAAACCACGGCAATCTTCGCGTAATTCGAGAAGGAGATCCCATGCGCAACGGATACAGTCAGGCTTTGGCCCGACAACCAGGCTCGCACCGCAGTTGGAACCTGGTGGAAGCGTTTAAAAGGTCTCTGATTGACAACTTGTATTACAAATGCGGTCAGGGAGCGCACACCGCCAGTGAAAACGACATCTATATGGCACTTGCTTACACCGTGCGCGATTCTCTAACCGAACGCTTCCACCTGACCGCCAACCGCTACGCCGAACAACTGCCTAAATTTGTCTATTACCTCTCTGCTGAATATCTCCCTGGCCGCCAGATCAACCAGAACCTGCTCTACACCGGCGGGATAGAGGCCGCCCGCCAGGCACTGGCAGAACTGGGTTTTGACCTGGACAAGCTGATCGAACTGGAGCCAGAACCCGCCCTCGGCAACGGCGGTCTGGGGCGGCTGGCGGCCTGCATCTGCGACTCACTGGCTACGCTGAATATCCCCTCGGTCGCTTACGGCATTCATTACGAGTTCGGCATTTTCGAGCAGTCCTTTAAGGACGGCTGGCAGATCGAATCACCGGATAACTGGCTGTATTACGGCAACCCCTGGGAGTTCAGCCAGACCGATAACCGCGTGACGGTGGGCTTTGGCGGGCATACCGAATATTCTCAGGACGAAAACGGGCGGCTGCGCGTCCGCTGGCTGCCGGCTGAAACGGTTTTCGGTGAACCGTATCATACCCTGGTGCCGGGATATAAAACCGACACCGTCAATCTACTGCGCCTGTGGCGCGCGAAAGCCAGCAAAGAATTCGACCTGCAATTTTTTGAGGTGGGTGACTATATCCGCGCCGCGGAGCAGAAGATTCTCTCTGAGAATATCAGCAAAGTGCTCTACCCCAGCGATGAGACCCTACAAGGCAAAGAACTGCGGCTGAGGCAGGAATATTTTTTCTGCGCCTGCTCGATCAGCGACATTCTGCGGCGCTACCTGAGCTTTGAACCCGACTTTACCCGCTTCAAAGAAAAGGTTGTGATTCACATCAACGATACGCACCCGGCAGTTGCCATCCCCGAACTGATGCGGCTGTTAATGGACGTGCACGGCCTGGAATGGGAACCGGCCTGGGACCTGACCAGCCATGTTTTTGCCTACACCTGCCATACGTTGATGCCTGAGGCCCTGGAGAAGTGGCCGGTTTACCTGTTTGGGCGGCTGCTGCCGCGCCACCTTGAGATCATCTATGAAATCAACCGCCGCTTTTTAGAGCAGGTACAGACACGCTTCCCCAATGACCCGGCGCGGCTGGCGCGTATGTCAATCATCGAAGAGCAGCCAGAGCGCATGATCCGCATGGCTTACCTGGCGGCCATCGGCTGTTTTTCGATCAACGGCGTTGCCCAACTGCACTCTGACCTGTTAAAACGGCTGGTCTTTCCAGATTTCTACGAAATGTGGCCGGAGAAGTTCAGCAATAAAACCAATGGCGTTTCTCCACGGCGGTTTATGCTGCTGGCAAACCCGCGCCTGTCTCAACTGATCACCAACACCATCGGCCCCGGCTGGGAAACCAACTTACAGCAGTTGGAGAACCTGGAAAAGCATGTAGACGACCCTGCGTTTCGCCAGGACTGGCGCGAGGTTAAACGCCAGAACAAAGTCGAACTGGCGCGCATCGTGTTGGAACGCACCGGGATTGTGGTTAACCCCGATTCGATGTTCGATGTTATGGTCAAGCGCCTGCATGAGTACAAGCGCCAGTTGCTCCAGGCACTGCACATCATCACTCTGTACCAGCGCATTCAGGCCAACCCCAACCTGGATATCGTTCCCCGCACATTTCTGTTTGGCGGGAAAGCGGCCCCCGGCTACCACATGGCGAAGCTGGTGATTAAGCTGATTAACTCGATTGCTGAGGTGATCAACGCCGACCCACTGGTTGAAGACCGGATCAAGGTCGTCTTTATGCCCAACTTTAATGTCACCCTGGGCGAAAAAATCTACCCGGCCGCCGATCTTTCAGAGCAAATCTCGCTGGCCGGTAAAGAGGCTTCTGGAACTGGTAACATGAAGTTCGTCCTCAATGGAGCCGTCATTATCGGAACGCTGGACGGAGCGAACATCGAGATCCGCGAGCGGGTTGGGCCAGAAAACTTCTTCTCGTTTGGCCTGACGGCTGAAGAAGTGCTGGCGTACCGGAACAAGGGTTATAACCCTCTGGATGTCTATTACCAGAACGCGGAGTTGAAACAAGCCATTGACAGCATCGCCGACGGGACGTTTTCACGCGGGGTCCGTGAGATCTTCCGCCCAATCGTTGATGCGCTGCTGTACCGCGATGAGTACATGCTGCTGGCCGATTACCCCTCGTTCCTGCAAGCGCAAAGCGAAGTTGATCGGGCGTACCGCGACCGGGAAGCCTGGACGCGGCGCTCCATCCTGAACACGGCGCGATGCGGGTACTTCTCTTCTGACCGGACGGTCCTCGAATACTGCGCTGATATCTGGAAAGTCGCGCCGGTGAAATGATGGAAGGCCGATCTGCCGCGCGTCAACCCGCCGAGGCCGGCCCGGGTTTTTCCTCCACTCCCTGCACCGGCCACCAGATGAAAGACGCTGAGCCGATCACCGAGAGCAGACCAAAAATAATGAGCATGGGCCGGATGCCAATAAGATTGGCAAGTTCTACCCCAATTAAAGGGCTGATGAACGCTCCAATATTCATCAGCGTGACGTAAATGGCCGTGTAGGTAGGGCGTGAGGCGGCGGGGATCGTCTTGAGCAGGATATTAAAGTGACTGAGGCCAACGCCCGGCACAATCAGACCGTTGAGGATGCTCAACAGCAAAATCGGCGGCAGGGAGGGCATCATTCCCACCAGAACCGGGTACAGGCCAACGACTACAATCGTGCGTTTTAAGGTGGTATATTCTCCCCAGCGCGTCATAATCACGCGCCACAGGCTGTAGCCGACAATGGTACCAATAGCAGATAAGGTGCTGTTGAGACCCAACCAGGAATCGGGGGCGTCCAGCTCGCGCACAAAGAAAATGACATACAGGGGCGAAACCATCCACAATCCCAGACTGTGGAGCAGGGTATTACGGTTAATCGCCATGAACTGCGGGCGGGTGAGCGAGGCGCGGATGGCCTGGATCATGCCTTTGAACGATCCGGGGGCCTGCGCTGCGCTTTCTTGCCGTTCCGTCAACGGCGAATCGGGGACCTGGATGCGGAACAGGAAATACAGGCTGATCATCGAGGTGATGAACCCTAACAGGTACATGGCCTGGTAATTGCCCGGGAACCCGGCCCACGAGAGCCACAGGCCAAATAAAAACCCAAATACACTGACGGTGATGCTGTTCACGATATTGCGCGCCGCGAAAACCGCCGCCCGCCGGTCTTCTCTGATGACATCCGCCAGCAGAGGGATCCAACCCACGTTGAAGAAATAAGCCGGTATGGTAAAGATCACCAGGATGATGACCAGGAGCAGTCCTGGCGGAACTCCGGGAATGTGAATCCAGGGGACGAGAGCCGCCAGCAGAAACCCCAGGCGGTGAAGGAACAGACTGCCGTATACCCAGGGGGTGCGGTGCGCGCGGCGCTCGAGGAACTGGCCGGATGGGATGGAAACCAGCACAGCCATGAGGGCCGGAACCGAGGAAAGCAAACCGATCACAAAATTTTCTGCGCCCAGGCGGATGGCAAAAGCCGCGTTAAAGGTGGCCGCGCTCCCTAAGATGGCCGCCCAAAACAGCTCGATCACCAGGTAATAAGCGTTGCGGTCATCCCTATCGGCCAGGTTGATGCGAAAAAAACGGCGAAGGAACTGCGAATACAGATCTGCCATAGAATTTTTCCTTCTTAATGGTTCAAGTTTGCGGGCGATTTCGTGGAGATCACCCCAAATCCGCTTTGCGCTGGCGCAACCGGCCGGTGGGTGTAACGGCAGGGCATTCGTTGAGTGTCTACACCAAAATCGGAGCCAACCCAGAGTGTATTATAATTCCCTGATAAAACTTGAACCCGAAATGGGAGGATACCTGCATGATAAGAACGTTCTACGCCGTGACCCTCATCCTGCTCTTGCTTCTGAGCGCGTGTCAGGCCAGCCCGGCAGTAACTCAGCAACCTATCCCCAGCTTAACCACAACCAACACTCCGGCCAACTCAGACCCGGCGGGGTATCCTGTGCCAACGCCAACCACCCCAGCCACGACCGACAGCTACCCTGCGCCTGTACAGCCCACGCCAGATCCCAATGCCGTCTACCCGGCTCCGTCTGCGTCTGGCGCGGAACTGTTCCCTCCCCTGCTCGGCGATGAAAATAAAAGCACTGGACAATTTTTCGTTGAGTCGGTAGATTTGAAGCCCAGTGCGGAGAAACCCGGTTATACCGATGTGGTGGTCAGCGGCAACCTGCCCACACCCTGTAACGAACTGCGCGTTAAGGTCTCTCGACCCGACAAGGACAATAAAATTGTAGTAGAAATCTACTCGGTGGTGGAAAAAGATAAGGTTTGCTCGCAACAACTTCAACCGTTTGAGGGTGCGGTCGCATCTCTGGGCGGCTACCCGGCTGGAACCTATTCCGTGATGGTCAATGAGCAGCCGGTCGGCGAATTTGCCGTTCAGTAATCCGTTTCTGTAAAGTACAAGGGGGCTGCGCGGCAGTCCCCTTGTGGTTCATCTACTCGTAGGCCAACACCTCGCGGATCGTCAACCGGGCCGCACTGCGCGCTGGCATTACGCTGGCGAGGAACGACAGCACTACCACCACTCCCAACCAGATAACAAACCCCACCGGCGTAAAGCCGAAATTTGAGGGGGCATCGAACACTGCGTAGCTGATGCCGTCTGCCATCACTTTGCTGATGGGAAAAGCCAGCAGCGCCCCTAACAGGTAGCTGAGCAGGCCGATGATGATGCCCTCTACCAATACCATGCGCATCAGGGTACGATCTGAAGCCCCAATTGCGCGCATCACGCCGATCTCGCGGGTGCGTTCCATTACGTTCATGCTCATCGTCCCCGCCAGACCGATGCTCCCAACAATGGCGGTTAAGATCGCCAAAAAGAGCAGGAAAGCGGTCAACGTGGCAAAACCACCTCCGGCAATACCCGTCAGAAACGAGCCGGTGGTCAGGTCGCTAATGCGCACGCCCGCGGCCTTGAGCCGGGCTTCGATGGTCTGCGCCAGCCGGTCCTGTTCAGCGGCGCTCAGGCCGGGGCGGCTGCCAACCACGCGGAAGGTTGCAGCTTTAAAGGGCTGGCCGATCGCTTCAGCCAGGTAATCATAACTGGTGTAGGCGGTCAGACCGCCGTTTTTCCCGGCGAACTGGAAAAAGCCCACGATGACCCAGTCCAATTCTTTGCCATTGACCTTCAGCCGCAGAGGTCCGCCCAGCTTGAGTTCGGGATAGGTGGAGAGGAACAGTTCGTTTAACACAATGGCGTTACGGTCGCCCGGCTCGATCCAGCGGCCTTGCAGCAGCACCGGACGGACCAACGGGCTGTTGACCGGCGGAGCCAGCAGGGCCACATCTTGCCCCGATGAGCCATCCGCCAGGATCATCTCACTGCGGCCGGTAGCCCAACCTTCTACCCGGCCTATGCCGGGTACGTCCGCCAGCATTCGTTCAATTTCTTCCAGGCGGTAGGGGCGGTCTAAAGACAGGTTAACGTCGGCCAGAAAGTACTGACCAATCTGGTCAATGTACTTACCCATCGAAACCTGCACATTAAACGTTGCGATAAACACAGCCCCACCCAGAGTCAGGGTGGTGAGCGTCAGCAGCAAGCGCCCCCGGCGGCGGAACGTGTTGCGGATGGCAATCAACAGGGGGCGCGGGAACCGGCGGCTCTGCCCCAGGTGATGCAGCCAGCCTTTGCGTCCGGCGGTCTTCTCGTCGCCTTTTCCCTGCGAGATGCCGCTGAGCGCCTCTTGCACGCTGATGCGCGTCCCACGCAGGATGGGCAGTAAGGCCGCCAACTGCGGCATGAGCAGGGCCAGGGCGGCCTGCATTCCCACCACTGGCAGGATTAAGCGCCGGCCCTGCAGTACGAAATTTAATTCTCTGGATAGAAATTCCAGCAGTGCAAACGACACCATATCCGCCAACGGCATGGCAATAAGAAATGCCGCCAGCCCAAAGACGAGGATCAACAGCATGTAGACCGAGGCAATCTGCCCCCGGCGCGCCCCGACCGTCTTCATAATACCAATTTGCTGTACCTGCTGGTTCAAGAGCGACTGCAGGGTGTTGGTGATCAGAAAACCACTCAAGAAAACGATCAGCAGGCCCAGCACAAACAGAACGCCCACAATCGCGTTGACCAGGTAACCGTTGGGATGTTCCTGTGAGCTGCGCGTCGTGCTGCTCCGAACCTCAATTCCATCATCTTCCAGTTCCTGACTCAAACGCGCCGCCACGGCCTGGATGCGTTCCACGGAATTCCCATCGCCGTCCACGGTAGCATAGAGGCCGGAAAAGAGGTCGGTTTGCTCCTGTTCCAGTTGTTCCAGGGTATTTTGGGTGATATACGCCTGCGCCGGGGCATGGAAGAAGCCTCCCCCACCGCTGTAAGCCCCAATGGTTAGATCCTGCACCACCCCGACCAGCCTGAACGCGCGCGGTTTACCGGAGGGCAGTTCAATCCACAGCGAATCGCCCACCTGAGCGCCCAGCGCCGCCTGTTTGTGCTGTGAGATCACGATCTCACCATCGGCGGGAGGCCAGCGACCTTCCTTGAGAATGGGGCGGTTAATGACCGGCGCGGTGGTCTCCTCAGCGGCCTTAAAGACGATGCTCTCCCACTCCCCTCTGCGATTGAGGACCCGCAGGTCTACCGTGCGCACCCCTTCCACCTGGCGCACCCCATCTATGCGCTTGAGGTGATCAAGCACAGCCGGGTCAAACAGGTCGGTTTGCAGGAAGATGTTGGCCGGGTTCACCGCGCGGTAACTGGCGCGCATATCCTCGGCAATCACCACATAGATCGTGGCGATCACGCCAATCGCAAACAGCCCAACAGCGATAGATGAGACCACCAGTACAGAACGGGTGCGGTTTCCCCATAAATCTGAAAGTATTTTTTGCCAGCGCGGCCGGTTCATTGTGCCCTTTCCAGGCGTGCTACTTGCTCGCCGGCGCTTATTATAATCTTTTTGAGATAGAATACCAACTTTCCACTTCCCGGGGTCAGATCCTGCTAAGCCATCCTGCGCAACTGGATTTGCGCGCGCCCGAACAAGACCGTCACTAGGATCATCGCTGTGGCAAAGTACGCCGCCCAGACCAGGTTGGCATATGCGCCTACCTGATTTCCAATCCCCGTGCCTGTGGCATTGACGGGCAAAGGAATCGCCGGGATGAGAATGGTGGGCACGATGAACAAGACCCCGTTAAAGATCAACAGCCACTTAATCCAGCGTTCCAGTTTTCCGCCGGTGAAAATGGGGGCTGCCGCCAGCGTTGCCGCGCACATGAACACGTAGCCGAGCATATCCTGCGCAAAGATTGGCGTGCCGGGGATGAAAACAAAGGGCAATAATGCCTCTTCTGCGACTGGCAAAAAGTTGTTCCGAATGAAGGTCAGTTGGATGTAATAGGTGAGTGAACACAGTACCGCATAAATAATGGCGAACGAAAGCCCAAGCTGGCTCCAAATTTTTTGATCAGGCGCGGCGTAATGGTGGATGCTCACCATCAGCGCGACAAAGGCCGGAGCCAGTAAAAACGAGGAGCCGTACATCAGGTTCTGATTTGAGATGAGAATGGCGATGAAGAACAAAACGGTCATCAGTGACGTGAGCGCGGCAGACCAAAAACCGAGTTGAACGGCCGTTTTCTGGGGTTTGTACTGGCTTTCCATGAGAATATCCTCTTCGGTGATCGAACGCCTGAGAATGGCCCTTATGCCACTTATCCACGATCTATTCTCGCACATCTGGGCAAACCAGCTATTGCGTTAGCGCAAAGCAAACTCGCAAACTCTTGAATATATTGACAAGCCCGACTGAATTTGCTACACTCACTTTCAGTGCGGTATGACTGCACGCATTTTAATGATGAAAGGAGGCGCACATGCTGTCAAATATCATCTCTACCGTTAACACGGCCTATATTTGCGTGCGCCTCTGGTAAGGATACTCGCGGCCTTTCCCCTCTTTTGATCGTCTTATGAGATCCAACCACAGGCGCCGGCCTGTGTTTTTTTTGCCTATCCGCGCAGGCTCCCCACAGGCGGTTTGACAGCGGCGGTTCATTCCGCCTGCGCCCAATCGCGCGCTACCGGTCCCCTTACTCTGTTACCCTCACAAGGAACCTTGCAACAATGAGTTCTCGCTATTTGGATGACGCCGAACTGGATGAACTGGAAGATATGGAAAATCTTCCTGCAATTCGCAACTTTTCTCGCAAAAAAACCGGCGGCAAGCCCAAAGCCAAAAAGCCGGCCAATCTTCAAGAAAAACAGCGGGCCCTTCAACGACAGATGGAGCAACTGGCCGCTGAGGTCGAAGAACAGTTTCAGTTCACTTATAAAGCCGGCGAACTGGAAGCGGAATGGCTGTATGCTTCGCTGGGCGAGCTGCGCAACATGAAGTGGATTGACGATATTCTGCGCGTGGTCAAGGGCGGGAAAGAAGCGTCGGTCTATCTGTGTACCGGCAATGCCACAACCGGCGCGGAGCTAATCGCCGCCAAAGTGTACCGCCCGCGCAAGTTCCGCAGTCTGAAGAATGACTGGCTCTACCGCGAAGGGCGCGGCGACCTGGACGAGAGCGGCAACCGCATCACCAACCGGGGCATGCTGCACGCCATGCGAAAGAAGACGGCCTACGGGCGGCAACTGCTCCATATTTCCTGGTTGGAACACGAGTTTAAAACCATGCAACTGCTCCATGCGGCAGGCGTGGATGTACCCCGGCCTTACGCTGCTCATGACAACGCGATTCTGATGCAGTATTACGGCGATGAATTGTTGAGCGCGCCGACCCTCAATGATGTTGACCTGGACCGCAGCGAGGCCAGCGTGCTGTATGAGCGCATGCTGCACAACATTGAAGTTATGCTCCAGCATGACCGTATTCACGCGGACTTGTCTGCTTTTAACATCCTGTATTGGGATGGCGACATCGTCATCATTGACTTCCCTCAGGCGATCCAGCCGGAGGCGAACCGCAGTGCTTACCGCATCTTCGAGCGAGACGTGATTCGGGTCTGTGAATACTTTCAGCGCCAGGGGGTGCGCTCGAATCCGCGCGCTCTGGCCGCTAAACTGTGGGAAAAGTACCATCACCGCTTTGTACCGCTGGTAGATCCGAAAATGCTGGGCGAGGATGAGGAAGATGAGCGCGGTATCTGGGAAAGCCTGAAAAACACCTGAAAGCGGCGCGGTTGGGTGTACAATTTCAATACTGATGGAACCCAATGATCCCAACCGCGCCACCTGCGGTACAGTGGAATAGAAAGGGGTAAACAATGCCTGAACTGACCCACCCCTCCCCGCTTCTCCAGCCTGACGGCTCGCTGACTCAAGTGGGCTGGTCGCGCCATCCGCTGCTCGACTGCAACCTGGAACGGGCGGCGTTTTACCCTGGCCCGCTGCGCTTTTGGCAAAAGATGCGGTTGAAGCGCTGGGATTATTACGCTTTGTTTACCCCCAAGCGGTTCTTCGCCGTTGCGCTGGCGAATTTAGGGTATGCGGCCAACGTCTTCGCTTACCTTTTTGACTACACGAAGAGAGAATTTCACGAAGAATCGCGCCTGGCCCTGCCCCGCGCGGTGCGCCTGCCGCGCGACTCGGATGAAGAACACTCCGAAAGCTGTTACCAATCTGGCGATACGCGCATTACGTTTCGAGTCGAGTCGGACCGCCGGCTCATTTCAGTGGATTGGCCGGCCTTCGACCACGGCAAGGGCCTGCGCGCCGAATTGGCATTGGCCTGCCCGCCCCAGCACGAGTCGATGAATATTGTCATCCCCTTTAGCCAGCGCCGCTTTTACCTGAACCGTAAAATCAACTGCCTGCCCGCTGAAGGCATTTTGCAGTGGGGCGAACTGCGCGAAGAGGTCGCGCCCACTTCCTCGCTTGGTCAGTTGGATTGGGGCTGTGGGATCTGGCCGTACCGATCCTATTGGAATTGGGCCAGCGCGTCGGGCTTTCTCTACCGCGCGCCGCGCCCGCCGCGCTGGCAGCCCGAGCCGATGACGGTGGGCCTGAACCTGGGGACCGGCTTTGGCGACACGTCTGCCGCCACCGAAAACGCCCTGATCCTGGATGGGCGCATTCACAAGCTCGACCAGGTAGAATTTATTTATGACCCGCGTGATTACACCCGCCCCTGGCTGTTCCGCGATAACCAGGGCCGCCTGGACCTGATGTTTACGCCTTTTTACGAGCGCGTTGCCCGCACCCGCTTGCCCCTGCTTTCCAGTGAGGTGCACCAGCTTTTTGGCCGCTATGAAGGGCGGGTCATCACCGACAATGGCGAAGAAATCCAATTGCAGGGGCTGGTTGGATTTGCCGAAGAACACCACGCTCAATGGTGAGGTTAGACAGCCTGATACAGCTCCACCAGCACCCCGTTGGCGCTTTTAGGATGCACAAAAGCCACCCTGCGGCCTTCCAGTGAGATGGGGGTTTCATTGATGAGCCGCACGCCCCTGGCCTTAAGCTGCGCCAGCATCTCATCAATATCATCCACCTCAAAGCACAGGTGATGCATGCCCGGCCCGCGCTCGGCTAAAAATTTGGCGACTCCCGAATCATCGCTCGTGGGTTTGACCAGCTCCACTTCGCTATCGCCCAGGGGCAAAAAGGCCACCTGAGACTTTTGACCCGGCACGTCTTCAACGTGGCTTAAAGTCAACCCAAGCGCGTCGCGCCAGAAACTTAACGCGCCTTCAACATCTGCCACCACAATGGCGACATGATTCAGCTTTGTAATTTTTGCCATATTCTCCATCATCCTATACCCAGGCGGGCGCCGCATACTCGCCCCAAACTTTGCGCAGCAGGCCGCAGGCTTCGCCCAGCGTGACGTTGTTTTCCATGCACTCGATCAAAATGGGCATCAGGTTATCGCTGCCGCGGGCGGCGCACTCCAGCCGCGCCAGCAGTTCCGCTACGCGGGCCGCGTCACGCCGGGCGCGCAGGGCCGCCAAGCGGGCCCGCTGTGCCTGCTCGATCGCCGGGTCTACCTTGAGACGTTCCAACTGAATTTCCTCTTCGATCTGGAAGGCGTTAACGCCCACCACAATCTGTTCTTTGGTTTCCACCGCCCGCTGGTAGCGGTAAGCGGCTTCTTGCACTTCATTCTGCTGGTAGCCCCGCTCAATGGCCGCCAGCGCGCCGCCCATCTCGTCGATGCGCTGAATGTATTCGCGGGCGCGCGCTTCGATCTCGTCCGTCAGGTATTCGATCAGGTACGACCCGGCCAGCGGATCAATGGTATCGGCCACGCCCGACTCATAGGCGATAATCTGCTGGGTGCGCAGGGCCACCCGCACCGATTTTTCGGTCGGCAGCCACAGAGCTTCGTCCATGCTGTTGGTGTGCAAGGACTGCGTTCCGCCCAGCACAGCCGCCAGCGCCTGGAGGGTCACCCGCACAATATTGTTCTCCGGCTGTTGAGCGGTGAGGGTGGAGCCGGCGGTCTGCGTATGGAAGCGCAGCATCCACGAGCGCGGGTCTTGTGCTTTAAACCGCTCGCGCATGATCTCAGCCCACAGACGGCGGGCCGCGCGAAACTTGGCAACTTCTTCGAGGAAGTTGTTATGAGCGTTAAAGAAGAAGGAAAGCTGTGGAGCAAATTCATCTACCTTTAACCCGGCCTGGATGGCCGCCTCTACGTAAGCGATGGCGTCTGCCAGGGTAAACGCCACCTCTTGCACGGCGGTGGAGCCAGATTCGCGGATGTGGTAGCCCGAAATACTGATAGTGTTCCAGTTTGGCACGTGGCGGGCGCAGTAGCTGAAGATGTCGGTGATCAGGCGCATGGAGGGGGCCGGTGGGAAAATATACGTTCCACGCGCTACGTACTCTTTGAGCACGTCATTCTGGATCGTCCCGCGCAGTTTCTTTTCTTCTACCCCCTGGCGGCGCGCCACGGCGATATACATTGCCAGTAAAATCGCCGCGGGGGCGTTAATCGTCATGCTGGTTGAAACCTTATCCAGCGGGATGCCCTGAAAGAGCAAATCCATATCCTCAATCGAGGAAACGGAGACGCCCACCTTGCCAACCTCTCCGGCGGCCAAGGGATCGTCGGCGTCATAGCCAATTTGGGTGGGCAGGTCAAAAGCAACGGATAGGCCGGTCTGGCCCTGATCCAACAGGAAGCGGTAGCGCCGGTTAGACTCTTCCGCCGAAGCATAGCCCGCGTACTGGCGCATTGTCCACAAGCGCCCGCGATACATGGTTGGCTGGACGCCGCGCGTAAATGGGTACTCGCCCGGCCAGCCCAACTTTTGGGCATAATCAAATTCGCGCGGGCCTAACACGCGCGGCATGACAATATCGGAGGAAGTTTTAAATTCGGCCTGGCGTTCCGGGAATTTAGTAATGACTGGTTTCAGGGTTTTTTCTTCCCAACGCCGCCGTTCTTCTTCAAAATTCATGCCATTCCTCTTATTGTGAAATTTAGAGCAGGAGGCCAGCTCCCGTACCAGTATACGCGATGCCTGCGCGCGGTGGGAATGGAAAAAACTTATGGTAAACTTTAGACGAACTTCCTAAAAAGCATATGACGGGGGAGAATTTCAGCGGTTACGGTTGGAGGAAACATGAAAGTACTGGCAGTGGATGTGGGGACCGGCACGCAGGATATCGTCTTATTCGATACGCGCCTGGATATCGAAAACGCTTATAAGCTGATACTGCCCGCGCCGACCATGATCATCCGGCGGAGAATTCAGCAGGCTACCCGCCAGGGCGCGGCCATGCTGCTGGAAGGCGCAATCATGGGCGGCGGGCCAAGCGCATGGGCCGCCGAAGACCATGCCCGCGCCGGGTACCCGATCTACGCCACCCCTTCCGCGGCCTTGTCGTTCAATGACGACCTGGACGCTGTAGCGCAGATGGGCATTCAGATCGTCTCGGAAGATGAAGCGCGCCGGCTGCCAGAGAACGTTGTCCGCGTGACCCTGCGCGACTTTGATTTTGAAGCCATTGAGAGCGCCTTTGCGGCCTTTGGCGTTGAACTGGAGCCTTTGGGAGCCGCTGCGGTGGCTGTATTTGACCACGGGGCGGCTCCGCCAGACGTTTCTGACCGGCAGTTTCGCTTTGATTACCTCGACCAGCGCATCCGCGCCCATAACCGGCTGAGCGCTTTCGCCTTCCGCCGCGAGGATATCCCGCCGATCATGACCCGTTTGCAAGCTGTGGCAGATTCGGCGGCTCGCCTAGATGCCCCGTTGATTGTGATGGACACGGCCCCGGCCGCCGTCCTCGGCGCAAGGTTTGACCCGCACGTGGCGGCGCTTACGCGCGCACTGATTGCCAACGTTGGGAACTTTCACACCCTGGCTTTCCGCCTGGGACCAGACGGCATTGAAGGTGTTTTTGAACATCACACCGGCCTGCTGGACCTTCCCCGGCTCGAAACGCTTCTCGAAAAACTGGCCGACGGCTCGCTGCGGCACGAAGACGTCTTTGGCGATCAAGGTCACGGGGCGCTTATCTACAGCCACCAGGCACTTTCCATTGACCCGGCGGCCGGCAACCTGGTGGTCACCGGGCCGCGGCGGGGCCTGCTCCGGGCTTCGCGATTACGGCCTTACCTGGCCGTCCCCTTTGGGGATATGATGACGGCTGGGTGCTTCGGCCTGCTCGCTGCTGCGGCTGACCTGCTGCCCGAACTGGGCGATGCCATCCGCGCGGCGCTCGAAAGCCCTTCTGGCGTAGGGCGGCCCCCTTGGGAAGTTTAAGAACGCCAAAACCTTTGGTTGACTGGAAGATATTCCTCTGGTAAAATCTGTCCGCCTGGGTGTTGTACCCTTCACCCTGGCAAACACAACCTCAATCCATTTTTTGAAAGGGCTTGAATCATGAAAGTACTGCTTCTGAAAGACGTTTACAAACTGGGCCGCGCTGGCGACATTAAAAAAGTGGCCGATGGCTACGGCCGCAATTACCTGCTGCCCCAGGGCCTGGCCGTGCTGGCGACCCCCGGCGCAGTGAAGCAGGCCGAGAGCATCCGCGCTCGCGCCGCCGCCCAACGCGTTGAACTCAACAACAGCATGAGCGGCCTGGCCGAGAAACTGAACGGGCTGGTCATTGGCTTTGCCGTCCGCGCTGGCGAAACCGGCAAGCTGTACGGCTCGATCACCAGCCAGATGATCGCCGAGGCCATCTCGCGCAAAGTCGGCGAGGAAGTGGACCGGCGTCACATCGAAGTGCAGCCCATCCGCACCCTGGGCGAGCACAAAGCGGTCGTCCGCCTGACGGTGGACCTGAACCCCGAAGTGCGCGTGATCGCTCACCGGGAAGGGGAAATCCCCGACATTCTCAAGCCCCCTGCCCCGGCTCCGGTCGCCGCGGCTGAGGGTGAAGAAGCCAGCGAATAGCTCGACTTGCTTTTGCCTGAAGGGATGCACCGGCCTCGCCAGCCCAAAGCTGTCGGGCGGGTGCATTTTTTTAGAGGACGGCTTATAATGGCGGCAAGCTGGTAGGCATGGCAACATCCGTAGGCGATTTTCTTCGCGAAACACGCACTTCGCGCGGACTGACGTTAGAACAGGCTTCACAGGCCACCCATATCCGCAAAAATTACCTGGAGGCCCTTGAAAACGAACAGCGCGACGCTCTCCCCTCGGCAGTACAGGGGCGAGGTTTTTTGCGCCTGTATGCGGGTTATCTGAACCTGCCCGCTGAAGAACTCATCAAAGCGTGGGAGGGGAAAGCATCGCTGGAAGCCGTCCTCGGCCAGAGCGATCACGATACCAGGACGACCGCTCCGCAGACTGATGCTGAGCCGCCAGCCCCCCTGCCCGAACCGCCGCCTGCACCCGTTCAGACCGCTCCACTGCCTGCCCAAGACATAACTGCACCGCCCCAACCGCCCGCCCCGCAGGCAGAAGAAGGTCCAATCCCGGTGGAATTTCAGGATGCCGCCGCAACCTCACCAGTAGCCGCCGGGTCAAATGCTATTTTTGTTGAAATCGGCGCGCAACTGCGCAAACAGCGCGAACTGTTGGGGCTTTCGCGGGCCGAAGTAGAACGCTTTACGCGCCTGCGCCAGCATTACCTGCAGGCGATCGAAGAAGGCCGCATGGATTTGCTGCCCTCGCCGGTGCAGGGACGGGGAATGTTGAGCAATTACGCCTCGTTCCTCAACCTGAACGAAGACGCTCTGATGCTGCGTTACGCCGAGGGACTGCAAATGCGCCGCCTGGAGCGGATGCCGGCAGAGCCACCGACGCCGCTCTTGCAGGGCAAGCGCCGCCCGGCCCGCGCAGCCTCTCCGATCCGGCGCTTGCTCACCCCCGACCTGGTATTTGGGGCCATCGTCGTAGCCGCCATTGTGTTCTTTGCCGTCCGCACGATATCAAGCATCAACATGGCGCAGTCGCTCGATGAACAGCCCACCGCCCGCGCCATTGCTGAAATTTTGCTGACGCCTGAAGAAACCACCCTGCCGACCGAAGCGCCCGGTGAAACGACCCCCAACCCAGCCCAAGAGACGCCCGCAAACGCGACCCAGGTGGCCGGGCTTGAAAATGCCAACATCACCCTTACCCCAACCGTCGAGCCGACCCTCGCGCCGATCAACAATGACCCCCTACAGGTCTACATCATCGCCCACCAACGCGCTTACCTGCGCGTCATTGTGGATAACAAAGAGAAGTTTAACGGCCGCGTCGTGCCTGGGAATGCCTACGCCTATTCTGGTTCCAAAAAGATTGAGATTCTCACCGGCAACGCCGCCGCGATCCAGGTGTTTTTCAATCAGAATGACCTCGGAACGCTGGGAGTAGCCGGGCAGGTTGCCGGTCTGGTGTTTCTGCCAGACGGCATGGTCACCGCCACGCCCGCTTCAACGCCTACGCCGACCCCCGGCCCGGCAGCGACCGAAACACTCCGGCCAACGCCCACGCTGCCGGCCACCCTAACTGTTACGCCTCTCATTCCATAACCCTATGAACCGTAAGAAATTCTACCTGGTATCGCTCGGATGCGCCAAAAACACCGTTGACTCAGAATCGATGGGCGCGCTGCTGCAAGAAGCTGGCTTCACCCCCACCGAACGCCCTTCCGAAGCCGGTGTGCTGATCGTCAACACCTGCGGGTTTATCCACCCGGCCCGGCAGGAGTCCTTTCAGGTGCTGCACGACCTGGCGCGGAAAAAGAAACGCGGCCAAATGCTCATCGCCGCCGGCTGCCTGACGCAACGCTACGGGCAAATGGTGATCGAAAAAGTCCCCGGCATTGATGGGATTTTGGGTACGCGCCGCTGGATGGATATCGTTGACCTGGTGCAAAAACTGCGCGGCGACAGCCTCTACCCCCAGCCGCTCTACCACCTGCCCGATGCGCCTACCGTCGGCAGTGACGAAAAGGGCGTGGCCCGCGTGGCCGTTCAGGGGGGCAGTGCTTACCTGAAGATTGCAGATGGCTGCCGCCGTCCGTGCGCCTTTTGCGCGATTCCGCTGATTAAAGGCACAGCCGTCAGCCGCCCGCCTGAGGCCATTCTGGCCGAAACCCAGGAACTGCGCGCCAGGGGCGTTAACGAAGTCCTGCTCATCGCCCAGGATACTACCGATTACGGCCATGACCTGGGCATGAAAGACGGCCTGGCCCAACTGCTCGAAAAGATGGTCGCCGCCGCTCCAGAACTGCCCTGGATTCGAATCCTGTACGCTTACCCCGGCTACGTGACCGACCGACTGATGGAAGTGATGGCGAACCACCCGCAAATCGTCCCCTACCTGGATATGCCGCTCCAACACGCCCACCCGCTGACCTTGCGGCGGATGCGCCGCCCGGCTAATATGGAATGGGTGTATAAAACATTGGAGAAAATGCGCGCGGTCATCCCTAACCTGGCACTGCGCACCACGTTCATCGTTGGATATCCGGGTGAAACCGAAGAGGAGTTTCAGACTCTGCTCGACTTCATGGCCGAGATCAAGTTCGATCACGTTGGCGCGTTTACTTTCTCATTCGAACCTGGCACTGCAAGCGAACCACTGGGCGACCCCATCCCCCAGGAAGTAAAAGAGGAACGCTTACAGCGTCTGATGAACCTGCAAGAGAGCATCTCGCTGGCGCGTAATCAGTCGTTTGTGGGCCAGACTCAGGACGTCATCATCGAGGGGTACAACGAGGGGATCTCGGTGGGGCGTGCCTATCACGACGCGCCCGAAATTGACGGGCTGGTCTTTATCGAAGGAGAATTACCGGTAGGGAGCATCCGGCCCGTGCAGATCACCGGCGCGATGGTCCACGACCTGACCGGACGGCCCGCCTGAGCGAACGTTTGCCCCATGGACAGTGTAGGCCGCTCTACGCCCAACCAACACCGCATAAGGCTGATTCCGCTGATGATCGCGCTGTTCTGCCTGGCAGTTATAGCGGCGGCTTTTGCGCTGTCTGTTCAGGTGTTAGAGGGCCTGCCGCACATTGAAGATGAAATGGCCTACGATTGGCAGGCCCGGCTGATCGCCAGGGGGAAGCTAACTGTGCCTACGCCGCCGATCTGCCCGAAATGTTTTCTCGTGCCGTTTGTGGTTGATTATGAAGGGCAGCGGTTTGGCAAATACCCGTTGGGCTGGCCGGCACTGCTGGCCTTCGGTCACCTGCCGATCGCGAGCGGCCTGCCCTATGCCCGCAACCTCATCAACCCCATCCTGGCCGGAGCTGCGATCTGGCTGACATACCGGCTGGTTCGAAAGGTGCTGAATGAGCCCACGGCGCTGCTGACGGCCTTTCTGATGGCGGCATCGCCCTTTGTCTTAATGAATTCGGCCCTGCTGCTCAGCCACGCCTGGGCGCTGTTTCTGACGCTGGCCTTCTGCCTGGGCTGGCTGGACGCCTTTACCACTCCCAACCGGCTTCTGCCAGAGCGCGCACAGCGGAGCTTACCAGCCCTGGTGGCGGCCCTGGCGCTGGGGATGCTGGCGCTGACCCGGCCGATGACGGCGGTAGCCGTGGCCGCGCCCTTCGCTCTGCACGGCCTGTACCTGCTCATCCGGGGGCCGGCGGCCGCCCGCCTGCGGCTGGTCATGGTGGGCCTGATCGCTGGCACGCTGGCCCTGCTGGTCTTCGTCTGGCAGTTTGCTGTGACCGGCGACCCTTTTCTGAACCCCTACACCTTGTGGTGGCCATACGACCAGGCCGGTTTTGGGCCGGGCCATGGGCTGCAACCCGGCGGGTTCCAGCCGGTTCACGGCGCAGCCAACACCCTTGCTAACCTGTATTCGGGCGCGGATGACCTGTTTGGCTGGATGGGCCTTTCTTATCTTTTTATCCCTCTGGGGATAATCGCCATTCGCCGCAATCTGCGAGCGCTGTTGGTCTGCGCGCCGCTGTTTACGCTCATCGCTGCTTATTTTACGTATTGGATGAGCGCCACGCTGGTCGGCCCGCGCTATTATTACGAAGGGGTCTACAGCGCCGCGCTGCTCTCGGCTGCCGGGATGGTGTGGTTGGGCAGGCATCTGGCCCGTCTGAAGATCGGCCTGCGGTCCAGCACCGCCCGCACGCGCGCCTGGGTCATCCTTCCGCATCTCTGGCGCAGACCGCTGCTCAGCCTGCTGGTGGGCGCGGTCAGCTTTTTGGTTGTTTATAACCTGGCGTTTTACATGCCGGTACGCCTGCGCGGGTTATACGGCCTGTATGGCGTCTCACGGCGCTGTTACCGGGCGTTTGAGACGCCCGCCGCCCGCCGTCTGACCCCCGCTCTGGTGGCTGTGCCGGTGGAAGATAAATGGATCGAGTACGGCTGCATGCTTGATTTAACCAGCCCATTTTTCGATTCGGACTACGTTTTGATCGTCAGCGCAGGGTTTCAGAAAGACGCCGCCATCGCCGACACGCTGCCGGGGCGAAGGCTGCTTTACTACTACCCGAAAACGGGCAAGCTGGTCGAAGCGGTGCGCGGCAGTGGAGAAATTCGAGAATGAGCCTGGTCCGAGGCGCTGTCCTATCCCCCTGAAAATGCCCGCGCAACGGCTGTGAGCAGCAAAACAATCACCGAGAGCGTCAGGTTGATCCCTAACATCCACTGTTCCTGCCGGCGCAGTCTGCTGGCCTGCTCTGCTGAGGCGGGTTTTCCGGCGGCCTGTAAGATCGCCAACCGCTGAAGCGCCGGGAGCACTCCCCAGGTCATGTAAGCGGCGGCGAGGATCATCAGGCCAACTACCAAGTGTTTTGCCAGGATCGCGGCGGCCCAGGGGTTGTTAACCGCCAGAAAGCCCTGGTAAGAGGGGTTGGAACTCATCTGGAACATGCCCGTCACCCCCAATACGGCCAGGCTGAACCAGCCAATCTGCTGTAAGCGGCGCTGAAGCTGAGCCAACAGTGCGATATAGCCTGCGCCGTCCAGGGTACGCCGGGCGGCCGGCAGCACCACGAAGGCCAGAGCCGCCAGCCCGCCCAACCACAATACTGTCGCCAGCATATGCAACCAGTACGCGACTGAAAGGACCAGCGGCGGAGCTGCCTGGGCGTTCATCCTACGTTATGACCTTATGGAGATGGTGTCGGCGTTTCTTCCACCACCGGCGGCGGTTCTACCGTGGGCGTCTCTACCACGACGGGCGGCAGTTCGCCGGTGGGGGTGGGAGTGGGCGTGCCGGTTGGCTCTGGCGTGGCCGTGGGCGGGTAGCAGATGCCGTAAGCCGCGGTGGCCGTCACTTCCATCACCGGGTCGGGGAAATTCGAGATAGCCTTGTTGTAGTACTCATAAGCGCCGCACATATCGCCCGCGTTTGCCAGCACTGCGGCCTGAGTGATGAGCGCCTGGCGGTAGCGTTCGATGGCCGTCAGGCCGGAGGCATCACGCATGTTGGGCATAGCCGGGTAGACCTGCTCTAACATGGCGATAACGCGCGCCCAATCGGCCCCCCAGAAGGTAATGGCATTGAGGTAGGTGCGGGCGGCATTGCGCGCCGCCAGGGCTTCGCTATCCAGAGGGGCGATCCGTTCTGCCAGCGCCAGGTCGTAGATGCCGCCTTCCAGATTCGCTTCCTGATAAATCTTGCGAATCCCACGGTAGCGCAGTGCCATGTATAACATCCCGTCCACTTCCACCGCCCGGTAGGATGGGTCCACCGTGCGCAGTGAGTCAATGGCAATAAACAGGTTGTCCCAATCCTGGTTCAGATAGAACTGACGCGCCTGATTATAGATTTCTTCCTGGGTGCGCAGGTCTGGCGTGGGCGTCGGGAGGGTGGGCGTCGGCGAAGGGGCCGTTGTGGGGGTCGCCGTTGCCATCTGGGCCATCATCACCTCGGTCAGCTTTTCGGCGGCGCCGGGGAAGTTAGGGTCTAGCTGGATAACGTATTCAAACTGCTGGCGGGCCAGAGCATAATTTTTGTTATTCATCGCCTCGACCCCAAGATAAAAGTGCTCAGTCGCGGCGGTAATCACCTGCTCGGCTTCTTTGGTCTTGCGCAGATCAATGGCCGAGTTATACCCCAAATAAGCGCCAGCCGTTCCAAACACCAGTACCAGCAAAACCCCAATCAGGATAAAAGGCCAGCGGCGCGGGCCGCGTGATTTGACAGGATGGGCCGGCACGGGAATGGTCGGCCCGGATGGGCCAGAGGGAACACCCGCCGGTGGAGCCTGGCGGGCCACGCGGGTCGGGGTCGTTTGCCCGGCCGGAGGCGTGGTTTTCGTAGGGAGTGTAGATTCGTTGTTCGGTTCCTGCATGGGGGCAATTATACCCTACAGTTTCAAAAGCAAACGGGCTTCTTGCCAGACCGGCAGCAGGGCCAACAGCCCGCCTGCGGCCAGCGCAACTGCGCCGATCAACAGCGCAGGCAGGCCGGCGGCCAGGGCCGCCCGCGCTACCAGAACCACCCCCGCCCCGCCCAGCAGGGCCGCGGCCAGGGCGCGCAGCGGGGTGAACCCCGGCGAGAGCTTCTCCACCAACCGCCGGCTGAGCAAAATCAGCAGCAGCGAGGACTGGAAGGTGAGGGCAATTGACACAGCCAGGCTGATGCCCGCCGCCCCCAACGCCCTGAAGAACGCCCACCCCAGGCCCACAAATACTACCAGGCTCAGAGCGGCCACCAGCATGGGGGTGATGGCATCCTGGCGCGCATAAAATGAGCGCGCGGCGATTTCTAATAGGCATTCTCCGGTCAGTCCCACCAGAAAACCACGCACCACCCACACCAGGGTATCCATCTCGGCGGGCGTCAGGTTGCGAAACGCCACTTCGAGCAAGGGACGCAGCCCCAGGGCCAACACTACCGCCACCGGAATGGTAAACGCCACGATCACGCGCAAGGCCCGCTGAAGCGTAGCGTGGAAGGCCCGGCCTTCTTGCGCCGCGACTAACTCCGAAAGGGTCGGCAGGAGCGCCGTACCAATCGCCGTGCCAATAAGGGTTTCAGGAACCTGCACGACCATATAACCGAGCGTCAGCGCCGAGACGGACCCCTGTTCCAGCCGCGAGGCCAGGTTATCGCGCACCAAAAAAGTCATCTGAACCATGAACATGGTTGTTACGCGGGGACCCATCAGCCGCAGTACTTTACGCACCGGCTCTGAATTTAGCTCCAATTGAGGGACCCAGCGGAAGCCGTTCTTGACCAGACCAGGAACCTGAATGCCCAGGTGCAGCGCCGCGCCGAGGATGGTCCCATATACCAGCCCATGAATGCCCAACCCAAAACCAGGCAGTTTAAACGGGCCGAGCGTGTTCTCCGGCCCTGGCGATAAGATGAGCGCGCCGAAGATCAGGCCCGCGTTATACAGCAGGGGGGCCATGGCCGGGAAAAGAAAGCTCTGGTTGGCCTGTAAACCGGCCATCACCAGGCCGCTGATGGCAAAAATCATCGTGGCGATCAGGTTGAGACGCATCAGGTCCACCACCAGAGCCTGCTGGACTTCCTCGAAGCCCGGCGCAATGCCCAATTCAGAGCGCACCAGCGGGCCGGCCAGCACGGCCACGATGAGAGCTAACACGCCCGTCACCACAAAGGCCAGGTTGGCGATGCGCGAAAACAGGTCCCAGGCCGACGCGCGGCCCTGGCGGGTGAGCGTCTCTGACAGTACCGGGATGAAGGCCACGGCCAACGCCCCACCGGAAATGAGGGTAAAAAGCATGTCTGGAATGTTGTTGGCGACGTTAAAAGCGTCATATTCTTTGGAAAAGCCAAACTGCCGGTTGAGGATCACCAGGCGCAGCAGCGCCGCGGCTTTATCCAGCGCAAAAAAAACGGCCAGTAGGATGGAGATGCGCGTCAGTCGAGACATAGAGGGGTTCTATATTCCATCAAAGAATTTTCGTTTGCGGCCAACATATCGCTTTATGATAGCACAAGTCGCCTGGGCGTGATGAAACCTTGTCTTGACATAGCCTTTTGTTACCCCATATAATGCAAACCAGAGGCGGTTTAAGGATATGACCGAAAAAGGACACCTATATATCGTTGCCACCCCTATTGGCAACCCCCGTGACATTACCCTGCGCGCTTTAGACGTACTGCAAGCGGTGGATGCTGTCATCTGCGAAGAGTACCGCGAAGGCAGTACGCTGCTAAAAAAACTGGGGATTAATAATAAAGAAATCATCCTGCTGAACGAACACAACGAGGCCGATCAGGCCCCGGTCATCGCGGAGCGGTTACGCCAAAACCAGTCTATCGCGCTGATCTCGGACTGCGGTACGCCCGTCTTTGCTGACCCTGGCGCCACGCTCATTCACCGGCTGGTCGAAGAGGGCCTGCCGGTAGTCCCCATTCCTGGCCCTTCCTCGCTGATGGCGACCCTCTCTGTCCTCGATTTCAAACTGGACCGCTTCATTTACGCCGGTTTCTTACCCCGCGACCGCGATGAGCGCCGCAAAGCCCTTAAACACCTGCGCTCAACCCGCTTCCCGATCATTCTGATGGACGCACCTTACCGGCTGTTCCCGCTTCTCGAAGATCTAGAGGCCGTCTACGGCGCAAACGCTGCCATCACCCTGGCAATGGACCTGACCCTGCCCACCGAGACGATTTTCCGCGGTAGTATTGCGGAGGCCAAGCGCAACCTCGGTCAGCGCAAGGGCGAATTTGTGCTCATTGTTCACTAAGACATCCTTAGCGGATGGTGATATTCCCCACGCTGATGTCTACTGTGATGCGAATAGGGGTTTCGTCATCCTCAAAAGCTTCGTTCTGCCACACCCCTTCATTCTCGTCTTTGCCCTGGCGGACCTTGCGGTAACCTTCCGGCAAATCCAGGCGTCCAAGGCCCTCATTGCGAACCGTCACCTGCACGCCGCTGTCGGCGGGCAGGATCAGGTCTACACTGCCCACGCCTCCATACAGGTCCAGGTCGAAAGTTGCGCCAGATGGCGCTTGCACAGTCACATCTCCGGCGCCAACATCTAACCGGAACTTGTAAAGGGCGCTGTCTTCCGGCAGTTCCAGGTTAATTTTTCCCAGGCCGCCGTCCACGTTCAAAGATTCCAGTTGAAGCGCGCTTAGGTCAACGTTGGCGCTCCCTAACCCGCCCTGGATATCCAGTTCAAGCGGAATACGCGGCGATAGGCCCACCTGCCAGATCTGCGCGCGCGACTCGTACGCCACCGCCGGAAGGTTAAACAGCACTCCGCTGACCTCTTCTCCCAGCCGGATGTTCTTCTGCGCGCCACCGCCCGAGACATTGTAATGCAGACTGCCTACTGCATATACATCCGCGAAGAACAGACCGTCATCGTAAGCTTTAACTTCAACCGGGTTGAAGGAAAGGTCTAACTGAATCGCGGCGGTTTGGGCATCATTCAACGGCTCGTTAAACACCCGATGGGTGTATTGAGGGGCCGTATAACCGGGCAAATGAGTCGGGGGATATACAACGCTCCACACGACCAGCGCGCCGAGCGCCAGCCATACCAGCCCGCTTAAAACCCACGAGATGGGGCGAAGAATTGCCGCCAGACCGGCGGCCACCAGCAAGACCGGCCAGAAAACCATCAGGCGGTAGACGTTCTCTGGCTCTGCCAGCCCATAGTTGACCAACAGCCAGATGATCCCCACCGTCATCAGGGCCACCGGGAAGAATAGAGATGGCCCGTGCCGCCAGCGTCGCCAACGATGAGGTCTTACTTCTGCCATAGAACACGCTCCCTGAGAAATTCAACTCACGCGCCTAGCGCGCGAAATATACTTATATTCTTTTTACGAAAACCCTCGCCAAAAGTTGCGCTCAACCCGTTAGAAAATCACCCTAAAGCTGTAACAAAGGCGAACCTTTTTCGTTTACTCTGATGACAATGGTTCACAACCATCTAACATTGACCCTTCTGCAATCCTATGAGGCTGGAATTATTTGCCAGCCGGTATAAGGGGAAGGGGAGCCTCTTATATTATTCAAAACCCCGCCAGACAACTGGCGGGGTTTCACTTTCAGACGCTTTTATGGGCGGGTTACTGATCGGCAGGCGTGTTCGAAACGTAACTAAAGCTGATGTACCCGCCGGGCACGGCTGCGCCGGCCGGGGTGTAGAGTTGAAAATACCACACGTGCCTGCCGGGGGTTTCAGAGCCAAACGCCCAGAGGTTAAATTCGATTTTTCCTCCCGGCAAAACCGCCTGATCCGTTGAAACTTCCTGCTGAACGGTTGCTTCGCCTTCAAAACCCACCATTTTGACGTAGTACCCTGGTTCCCAGGTCACGGAGCCGATGTTTTGGAAACCTAAAGCCAGGCCAAAGCCCTCGTTGCCGGCGTATTCGCGCCGGTTGCCGGGGAAGGTCGTGGCATAGAGCGCCTGCGCCGCAAGCGGAAGGGCGGTAAAAGTGGCGGTAGGCTGGGGCGTATCCGTCACGGCAGGGGTTGGGGTGAGCGTAAGGGTTGGCGTGGCCGAAGGCTCTGGCGTGGGGGTTGGCGGCAGGGTGGCCGTTTGCGTGGGAGTGGCGCTGGGGTTCCGCAGCGCTTCGGCGGTCATTTGAGCAAAAGCCGTTTCAACGACCTGCCGCACCTGTTCAGCCGGGTCTTGGGTAGGAGCAGGGGTCGGCGTAGGAGCCGGGCTGCAAGCGGCCAGGCTTAAGAAGATGGCGCTCAGGCACAACAGCCGAGCCGCCAGATCTACCTTTAACTTCATAGGGTGGCTTACCTCTCAAGGTGGTATGGTATGGTTTGAAACCAGCGCAAAATCATACCACAAATTAACGTCGAGAGGTTGGGTTGGCTGGGTCCTGATTCTCCGACTCGCGGGTTTCCTGGGCCTGCCGGTCGAGGACGGAGCGATCCTGGGCCATGGGGGCCTGTTCAAGCGTTTCTTCCACGCGCTGTTTGAACGACTCTTGGGATGGTTTTTTACGCCCTAACGTTTTCAAACGATCTAACAGGTAGCCCGTCACCTCACGGGTGATCTGCCGGATCGCCTGGCTGGAGAGCCGCTCGCCGGTTTCAAACCAGACGGATGCGGCATAGCCCATCACCACGGTTGTGGAGGCGGCAATTGCGGCGGACAAGAACCAGCCCGGCACCCCGCCCAGCTTGCTGAGCTGTTGAAACAGGGTGCGCCCCAGGAACCCCAGGCCAAAGCTGACGACCAGCTCGCGGGCGCGGGCCAGAGTGATCTGGTAGGTATAAATCCGCGCAATCCCCAACACCATGAGGCTTTGGGTAATGGTAAGGGGGATGAAATCAATCACCGGCAGCGGGGTGAGGGCAATCACCGCGGAGGCTGAAGCGGCGCTGACGATGGTACGCCAGGCAAGCTGCCAGCGGTAATGCGGCAGGGCCTGGCCGAGCGCCGCCACGATCTCCGGCTCTGTTGCCGCGATGGCCGCCAGAATGTCATCCATATTCTCGCCCGATTTGGCAACTATGGGGATGACCTGATCGTATGCCAGGCTAAGGGCGTTGGCCGCCGCCTCGACGACCTTCTTTGAATCACGCCGTACCAGGTCCACCTTGTTCAACGCTACCACATAGGGCTTGCCCAACGCCACCAGGCGCTCATACAGTTCTAGTTCGGTGCGTTTGATGCCCTGGATGGCATCGAACACGATAATTAAAAAATCGGCTTCCTGCGCGGCCTGGAGCGCCAGCGTTTGCTCATGCTCGCCCACTTCGCCAACGGCATCTGCGCCGGGTGTATCAACCACAGTAAACAGCCCGGCATCAGCCACCTGGTTCTGACGGGTGGTTCCGGGCAGCGGCGACACTTCGGCGCGGTCTTCTCTGCGCCGCACCAATTGGTTGTACAGGGTTGATTTACCCACGTTGGCAGGACCCACAATGACAACTTTGCTCTTTTTGCCAAAGGTTGTGCGGAACTGATGGGTTGCCAGGCGTACCAGCAGGCGCATCAGGCCGGCTTCGGAGGGCAGCGCGCCGATCAGATTTTCGATCTCGCGCCGGTCTACCGGAGAGAGCGAATCCCAGAAAAGCCGGGCCGCTTCCTGCGTACCCGGAGGGAGGTTGTTCATCCAAGCGGCATTCTCAGGCATAGGCTTATCTTAGCACAACCCGCGTCAGCCGGCGAAACGGCGCAAAACTGCGTCAACGCGCGGGCCGTAGCTTTCGCCAAAGTGGTTGAGGTGGTTAACCAGGTGATAGAGGTTATACAGGTCGCGCCGCTCCGGGTAGCCGGGTTCTAACGGCCATACCGACTGATAACCTGCGTAGAACGCGGGTGGAAAGCTCTGGAAAAGCTGGGAATAAGCGATTTCCGTTTCGCGGTCAGCATACCACACAGCCGGGTCAATCAGCGCCAGCCCATCTGGGCCTGGAATGACGTTTCCGCCCCATAAATCGCCGTGCGTCAGCGATGGGCGGCGGCTCACGCCGCCTAACAGGTCATCCAGGCGTTCAATAACCCGTTCCAGGCAACGGCGGCGTTCGGGAGGCAGGCGGCCATTGCGCTGGGCCAGTTCCATTTGGGGGCGCAGGCGGCGCTCGCCAAAGAAACGCGGCCAGTTTGTATCCCAACCGTTCACCTGCACCACAGCCCCCAGGTAATTATCACGCTCTAACCCATAGGCCGGTGGATTCTGCGGAGAGAGGCCCTCCAGGTGCAGTTGGGCGATCTGCTCGCCCAACCGCTCCAGGCTGCGCGGCTGATCCCGGCCCTCTAGCCACTCCATCAGAATAAAAGCCGGGCGGTTTTCTTCCACTTCCGCACAGGCATACACTTCTGGCACGCGCACGGTGCGGGTCGCCGCCAGCAGGCGCAGCCCGTGAGCCTCCGCCTCAAACAGCCCCGGCAGCGGATCGGCGTTCCACTTCAAGAGGTAGCGGCCCTGGCCGGTCTCTACGCGCATGGCGTGGTTAATACAACCGCCCCCCAACAGGCGGGCCGAGCGGATGGCAGAAGCATCTCCAAGCGAGCGCAGAGCCGCTGTCACCGGAGGCAGCAACGAGGCGGGGAGGTCACTCATAAGCCCTCTTGGGCGCGGATGTGCGCCAGCAGTCCGCGACAGCCAGCCAGCACCAGGTCATACACCTCCTCGAAATTCCCCTCATAGTAGGGGTCTGGCACATCCAGGCGGTGGTCAACCACTGCATCACGCGGCGCAAACTCCAACAGGCGCGGAACCCGGCGGCCAAACAGAGCCTGAATATCGCGGACGTTTTCCGCATCCATGGCAATGATGTAATCGTATTCCTGTAAATCTGAGCGCGCCAACTGGCGAGCGCGTTTATTGCCCACCTCAATGTGGTGGGCGCGCAGCACGGCCAGCGTTCCCCGGTGGGGGCTTTCGCCAGCGTGCCAGCCTCCCGTCCCAGCAGAGGCTACGTCAATCTGATCGGAGAGGCCGTCTGCTTTCACCAGGCTGCGAAAGACGGCTTCAGCCATAGGTGAGCGGCAGATATTCCCTAAACAAACAAATAAAACACGGATCATGAACCAAGCATCTCCTCGGAAAATGATTTTTCGACAGAATCCTCACCCCATTTTCAGTTCAACCCCGGCCTGGGCGGCCAGGCGCGCCACTGCGTCACGCGCCTGGAGGACCTTTTCGTCCGGCAGGTGTTCGATCAACCCGTACCCCTGCGGGCAAAGCTCCTGCATCCGCCGCAGGAAGAGGCCATAATCGAGCGTCCCTTCGCCCGGAATCACCTCCTCAATATGCACGACCAGGCGATCCTCAAGCGCCAGGTCTTTGAGGTGCGCGGCGGCGATATCGCGGCCCAGCAGGTGAAACAACTGGTTGAGAATGCCCTGGGGATGGTGCGCGTCCATCACTGTGCCGATGAAGTTCACCGGGTCGAGGTTGACCTTCAACACGGGCGAGGCCACCAGATCAAGAATATCGCGCATTCGCTGGGCACTATCCAGTGGGGAAAGCACATGGCCCTCAATCGCCAGGGTAACGCCCTCCGCCTGGGCGCAACGGGCACAGCGGCGCAGGCTGTCTGCCAGGCGATCGAAGGTCTGAGGGGCATGGTTTTCGGGGTGCGGGTACCACGCGCCGCGCGGATTGAGCGACCCGGGGCGCACGTAGATGGAACCGGCATCCAGCAGACGGCCAACCCGGCAGAGCGCCTCCACGCCGCGCACGCCCTCGGCCCGCATGGCATCATCGGGGTGGACCAGCACTTCGTACCAGCCGTTGACCTGGGCCGCCTCTAAACCGGCCTCGTCCAGGATTGCTTTTAACGCCCTCACCCGTTCCAGGTCGGCCTCGAGCGGGCGTTGAAAGAAGATCGAAGCGCCGCAAAAACCGGCGGCGCGCACGCGCCGGGCGGCCGCCAGGTCAATTTGATCCCAGGGGGGAATGAAGCCTGCCACGCCCAGTTTCATCGCGTTGAAATGATCCCCCTCACATCATCGGCATCATCCGAGGCCAGCCAGGCCAGCACCCTGGCAATGCCTTCCGGCGAGCCGAGGTTCGCTTCGGCCACGGCTTTCTCTAAATCTTGTCTCCGGCCCTGGCGCTCGATGTCCGCAGCAATCACCGAACGCTTCATCGCGGTGTCTATATTGCCGGGCATCACTACATTCACGCGAATGCCGTCACGACTCAGGGCGTTTGCCAGAAGCAGGCCCAGGGTGTTCACCCCGCCCTTGCTGGTGCCATAAGCAAACGATGAGCTTGCTCCCAGGGCCGCCCCAGAAGAAACCAGCACGATCACGCCAGAGCCGTTCTTTTTCATCAAGGACGCGGCATATTTGGCGCACAAGAAGCTGCCGGTGGTGTTAACGTCCAGCACGGTACGCCAGGTTTCGAGGCTGAATTCTTCCAGGGGAACATAGGCGCCCTTCAACACGCCCGCCGTATGCAACAGCACGTCCAGGCGGCCGTAGCGTTCATCAATTCTGGCAAATAAAGCCTGCACTGACTCTTCCTTCGACACATCCACCGGCAGGAACATTCCGCCGATGTTGGCGGCCACTTCGGCACCAGCCGCTTCATTCAAGTCGGCGACGATCACGCGCGCGCCGCGCGCCGCGCATAACTCCGCGGTGGCGCAGCCAATCCCAGCAGCGCCGCCGACGACCAGGATGATCTTACTGGTTAGATTCATGGCTGATTCCTTTTGAAGTTGACGAAAAGCAGTCTGGCATTTACCCCGCCCGGCACGGGCGCATCACCGGCTGACTGCCCTGCGGCGTCACAGATACGCGATCAGACACAGGGGCGGATATATGGGCGGTTATATTCCCACAGTTCTTCCAGGATCTTTTCGGCGGCTGTGGCGCTGTTGACAACGGGGTCAATTAGCAGGGTTTGCAGTGCCAGTTCTTTCGAGGCTCGTACCGCCGCTTCAACGGCCAACTGCTGTACCCCGGCCTGGATGTTGAGCAGGCGGGCGATGCCTTCGGGCAGCGGCCCCAATGAGACTTTGTGAATGCCGCCTGCGTCTACCACCACCGGCACTTCCACCGCCAGGTCGTAAGGCAGGTTCGGGATGGCATGCTCGTTATAAACCACTCCCGCCTCAATGAGCGTTTTCTTATTGTGCAAAATGCCGGTAATAACGGCCACGCCGCGCTCACCCGACGGCTGTAACCACTCGGCCGGCAAAGGCTGTGCGCCTGAATTGACAGCCTCGATCTGGGCGCGAAGTACTTCGCGGTAGCGCTCATCACCGGCAAAGTCATAGCCATGCTCGCCGCCCTCCCAACCGTAGGCTACATACTCGCCCAGGTGATCGTCGCTGCATGTGGGCCACAGGCCAAACGCACGGAACAAGCGGCGCGTGAGGGGCGCGAAAGTTGGGTCATACGCCGCCTCTCTGGCGCGCAGCAGCGGGTAGAGGTCCTCGCCGGTCTGGCGATCTTTGATTTGCAGCAGCCATTGGAAGTGATTTAACCCTGCGCCCCAAACGTCTACGCGCTCCGGCGGCAGGTCCATGATGCGCGCCACATCGCGCTGGCCCATAAAGATCCCGTGACACAGGCCAATCGCCTGGATTCGGCTGTAGCGCCCCAGAGCCAGGATGATGCGGCTTTCGGGGTTAGAGAAATTGATAAAGTATGCCTGCGGGCAGAGTTCTTCCATGTCGCGCACAATGTCGAGGATCAGCGGGATGGTGCGCAGGGTAAAGAACAGCCCGCCCGGCCCGCCGTTCTCGCCCAGAGTATGACGGATACCGTACTTTTTGGGAATCTCGAAATCCAGCTTCCACAGGCGGTTGCGCTCGATCACCACGCTGTTGACCACGAACCCGGCCCCCGGCAGGGCTTCGCGCCGGTCGGTGGTGCATTCAATCTTGTACGGCGCTCCCACGGCGGCGTTCATGTGCTGAGCCAGGCGCGTCATACGCTCCAGGGCCGCGGGGTTGGTATCTACCAGCGCCAGGGTACTGCCAGCCAGTTCCTGAGTACTGAACAGGTCTCGAAACATACTCAGGCCGAAAGACATACTGCCGGCCCCGATAAAGACGATTTTGGTTGTATTCACGTTATTATGTCCTTTCTCTACGAACAGTAATAGCTGGAAGATCTCAGGATAAGATTTGTACGTTAGATTGAATGGTTTTCATGGCCTCATACGACCTTCATGACCCGGAACAGCCCTGCCTGACGGCGGAAGATTTTAACTACGCCCCCCAACACCCCGGCCCGGTAGTCCAGGCGCGAGAGGAGCAGGCGCGGCAACTGCGGGATTCTCCCTTCCAGCCGCTTTAATACCGGTTCCACCAGCAGGTCGCCCGCGCGCATCACCCCGCCGCTGAGCAGGATGATTTCAGGGTTCAGCACCAGTTGAATGGCCGCTACCGCCTGCGCGAGGCCATCGACCGTCTCTGCCAGCACAGTCCTGGCCCAATCCTCACCCTGACGGGCGGCGGCGAACACCGCTTCAGCAGTGATATTTTCAGCATCCACCTGGCGCTCCGCGAGTATTTGGCGCGCCCGCGCCGCGATTCCCGTGCCGGAGATGCGTTGTTCCAACGCGCCGAAGCCCGGATAGGTCTGTTCCAGGCTGGCCCGGTCTGGCAGGAGATACCCGATTTCGCCCGCCATGCCTTGCGCTCCGGGGAACACCATTCCATTCACCACCACCCCTGCCCCCACACCTGTACCCACCGCCACCAGCACCAGGCTTTCAACTTCTTCCTCTAGCCCAAACCACAGCTCACCCAAAGCCGCCAGGTTGACATCGTTTTCAATCACCACTGGCGTTCCCCTTCCGTTGGGGTTAAAACGGTGATTGAGACGCTCTTGCAGTGGAAAATTCTCCCAATCGAGCGCCGGGCAAACCTGCACCACGCCGTCATCCACCGCTACCACGCCGGGGACGCCCACGCACACCCCACGGACGATGCCCGCCATCCCCCGCGCATCCGCGAGCAGGTCCGCAATCAGACCTTCCAGCATGGCGTAACTCTCTTCGCGGCGGGTGGCATGGTGAGTCAACGTCCTTTCGCACAAGATTGCACCATCCATATTGGCAACCGCGCCGTAACACTTGGTTCCACCCAGGTCCACGCCGATGACCAGGTTGCCCTGAGCGTTGAACTTAAGCAACTGGCGGCGGCGCCCACCGCTGGGGGCGCGCTCGTCGGTTTCGATCACAAACCCGGCTGCGACCCATTCGTCAACAATCCTCATGACTGTCGGCAGGCTGATGTTTAACGCCTCGGCGATCTCCGATCGGAAGGTAGGGCTGTTAGCGCGGATAAATTCCATGACCGCTGAGCGGTTGATGGAACGCATTTCCGCGGCGCTGACTTTTAGGGGAAGGGTTTTCATGGTGAACCTGTTAGTTATTTAATTTTAATAATATCCCGAACCTGCTGGGTGTCAAGTTTGTAAGGTGTGAAATCGGCCAAAGTTCTTCCCCTTTCCAATATTCCTGTAATACAATGGGGACTAGAAGAATGGACGTTAACGGAGCGCCTTTATGACCCTGATCAGTCCAGAGGTTGGGAAGCAAATCAAACAGGCCCTAAGCGTGATGGACGCCCCAGTCAGGCTGGTGGTTTTTACCCGCACTGATGCGACCCATGAGGAATGCGAATACTGCGCCGAAACCCAGCAGTTGGTGGAAGAGATTGCCGCCCTTGAAGACAAGATTCGCTTCGAGATCCATGATCTTTCCACCCAAGACCCTGCCAGCAACGAGGCGGCGAAAGCCTACCAGGTTGATAAAGTCCCGGCAATTGCCGTGATCCGTGATACAACTCCACCCATAGACTATGGCATCCGGTTGTACGGCATCCCGGCAGGGTATGAGTTCAGCGCGTTTATCGAAGCTATTCTGATGGTCAGCCGCGAACAGCACGGCCTGACGGAAAAAACCCTCAGCCAGCTTGAACACCTCGATCGTCCTGTTCACATTCAGGTGTACACCACCCCAACCTGACCCTACTGCCCGCGAGCTGTACTGCTCGCTTACAAATTAGCCATTGCCAGCCCCTGGATTCGGGCCGAGATGGTCGAAGCCAACGAGTTCCCGGCCCTGGCAGATCACTACCAGGTTTACGGCGTTCCCCGCACGGTCATCAATGAGGTAATTCACATTGAAGGGGCCTATCCAGAAGATACCCTGGTTGACGAGTTGATGACTGTGTTAGATGAAGATGAAATGAGGCGGCTCAACGAGCAGTGAAACCGTTTCGAGGGTTGAAACCCTTTTATGGCTAAGGAGCGTTGACGGTGGCGGCGAAACCAGACTATGACGGCGCGAAAGCTTATGCGCTCTCGCGCCTGGAAGATCATTTATCTCCCCTGTTTAGTTACCATTCGCTGTACCACACCCGCGATGATGTTCTGCCCGCCGCTGAGCGGCTGGCGCTGCTTGAGGGGGTTTCAGCGGCGGATTTGCTTTTACTGAGAACCGCTGTGCTTTACCACGACCTCGGTTTTACCATTCAGGTGGATAATCACGAGTGGATCAGCGCGCATATTGCCGGTGAAGTTTTGCCCTCTTTTCACTACCTGCCTCAACAGGTACAGAAAATTCAGGGCATGATCCTTGTAACCAAGTTATTTACCCCGCCGCAAACGTTGTTAGAGGCCATTATGGTAGATGCCGACCTGGATGTCTTGGGGCGGGAGGATTTCTTAAAACGCAACCAAGATTTGCGCACGGAGATCGCCCGATTAGGCAAATCGCTCAGCGATGAGCAGTGGTACACCCAGCAGCTAAAGTTTATGCATATCCACCGCTACCGGACGATCTCAGCCCAGACGATGCGCAACCCCTTAAAATACTATCATATTAACCTTATCACCGGCCTGCTGGCCGCCTGCTCCACGAGTCAAGCCGGTGAAGGCTCTAATGGGCGGTCCAGAACGACAGAATTTCACCCGAATTATTAAATTCTACTTGAAAACAGCCCCATTTTCTTATATACTTTTTTTGAATTAATGCTTTCTTAACGCATAGGTTCAACTGGTCATGGATCCCGAACACATGGCGCTTCTAGCTGCCGGTGTGAACCACTTCTGCAAATCCGACAATTGAAGACACGAAACCATCAGGGGTTCAGCAACGTTGATAAGCTTGCGCGCCGGAAAACGCACAGCGTTTGAAACGGCGGGCAAGATGCATCAAAAAACGCAAACCACGAGGGAGCCTATGACACCTGTTCAACTGCATCCAGAAACGGTTGAATTTATCCTCTTGTCGTTTGAAGGGCCGGATCAGTACTCGCAAGCCGGAGGGCTAGGCGTGCGGGTGACGAATCTGGGGATGGCCCTGGCGGAATGGGGATTCAGCGTGCATTTGTTCTTCGTGGGCGACCCCAATTTACCCGGTTACGAAGAACGCTGCGATGGACGCCTGCGCCTCTACCGCTGGTGCCAGTGGATCAGCCAGTATCACCCAAATGGCGTATACGACGGCGAAGAGGACAAGCTGGCGGATTTCACCGCTTCAGTTCCACCCTTTGTCATCGAGCAAATTGTCAGGCCGGCGTTTGCCCGGCGCCGTCACGTCGTGGTGCTGGCCGAAGACTGGCAAACAGCCAACCCGCTCATTGCCCTGAGCGATCAACTCCACCAGGCCGGGCTGCGCGAGTACGCCGTGCTGTTGTGGAACGCCAACAATACGATGGGGTTCGAGCGTATTGATTGGCCGCGCCTGTCCTTTGTCTCCACCCTCACGACGGTCAGCCGGTATATGAAGCAGCTCATGCGCCCTTACGGGTTGGATCCGCTCATTATCCCCAACGGCATTCCCGCCGATCTCTTAAACCCGGTTGATCCGGCTGCCATCCAGCAGGTGCACAGTCTGTTACGCCGCAATGGGGAAATTCTGCTGTTTAAAGTTGGGCGGTTTGACCCGGCTAAGTGCTGGTGGATGGCCGTTGAAGCGGCGGCCCAACTGAAGCACAGCGGGCATCCGATTGCTTTTGCACTGCGGGGCGGCATTGAACCGCACGGGGCCGAAGTGTTAAAACACGCTTACGAACTGGGCCTGAGCATCCGCGATGTGCGCGGCAAGCCGCAAGGCTGGCGCGAGGCTGTTCAGTTGATCCAATCTGCCATTCAGGCGGAAGGCCCGGCGGACATTTACAATTTTCAGTTTTTCATGCCGCAGCCGATCTTAAGGCCGTTCTACGCGGCGGCAGATGTCACCCTGGCAAACAGCAAGCACGAACCGTTCGGCCTGGTTGGGCTGGAGGCAATGGCGGCTGGCGGCATTGTGTTCACCGGCTCAACTGGCGAAACCTACTCAGCGAACGGCGAAGGGGCCATCGCGCTCGATACAGAGACTGCCGAGGAAATCGTACTGCAAACCCTGAGACTTAGAGAGAACCCAGAGCGGGCGCGCGCCATTCGCAGAGCGGCATGGAGAACCGCCGCGCAGTTTACCTGGAATAAGGTGCTGGAGGTCTTGTTCGATAAAATCCAGCTCTCCGCCCTGTGGCAGCATACCCGTCCTCTGGCCCGGAGCACAGCGGCCTGGCCTTATCGTGTGCTCACTCAGGAATGGGTCCGGCTGCGCACATCCAATCCGCCGCGCCCCTATCCGCGCCTGGAACCGGCGCCCAACCTGCACCTGGCCGGTTCCTAAAGCGCCTCAACAGGCGGGGCATATCGGAACAAGCTGCGCTATACTTGTTCCGATATGCCTCGTTATATGATTCCTGCGCGGGTATGGGTCCGGCTGGCCGCCGATACGATTTGCAACCGGCGGCGGTCGTTCTCTGAGGATGCCGTTAAAATCGCTGCGTCGGCCAACCCGCCGGTATGTTTTCTGAACCAGCAGTACATCCCTACCAGAGGACCCGGCCTGATTACCTGCAATCACTACACCAGTCCTGGGTTTTTCTCTGCCTGGATCGCCGTGGTCATCAGCGCCGCCGTCCATCAGGCTGGCGCGACCTGTGAAGTCTGTTGGGTGATGACCGATGCCTGGACCTTCTCTGGGCGGCGGCTGGGGAAGCTCTACCGGGGCATCAGCCATGTGATCCTATCGCGCATCGCACGCACTTACGGGTTTATCAGCATGCCTCCCATGCCGCCGGCCCCCGAAGAGGTTGCCAAACGAGCCAGCGCCGTGCAGCGGTTGATGGTCCACGTCCGCAGTCATCCCACAGCCCTGATAGGGCTCGCCCCCGAAGGAGCCGACCATGCCGGGGGGATTTTGAGTCTGCCGCCGCCCGGCGTGGGCCGCCTGGCGCTGGAACTCAGCCGGCGCGGATTCATGATTACACCTGCTGGCATTTACGAAGATCACAACCGGCTGGTGGTACAGTTCGGCCCGCCTTACCGGCTGGCACTGCCGTCTGCCGTGGAGCGTCATGAAGCTGATTGGCTCGCGCGCCGGGCGCTGATGCGGGCCATTGCCGGCTGTCTGCCGGCTTCGCTGGCCGGAGACTTCGCCAGCGAGGGGGATTAATCGGCCGGGAGCGCCGCCGCGTCTGCTGCGCGCTGTGGAGCGGCCGCCTGCACCCCGCGCAGCGCGACGGCGCTGAACAAGAACAGGATGGCATAACAACTAAACAAGATAAAGTACCCTAAGCCCGGCGTGATGCGGTTGAGGTTATCGGCAATAGGCCCACCCAGACCACTACCGACCATACCCGCTCCGGCCCCCGCCAGGTTAGAGATACCCAAATAACGCCCGGCCTCGGCACGCGGGACGAGGTTCGTCCCCAAGGCCCAGTTGGCCGTCATAAACAACCCGGTCGCCAGCCCTAAGACAGCGCCAGCGGCATAGAGTATTGCCATGCTGGGAGCCCAAACCGCCGTCAGCAGCACCCCAGCCCCGACGGCCGCCAGCACCCCACTGATGGCAATCACCCGGCGATGACCAAACCGGTCGGCCAGCCAGCCGCCGGGCAAAGCCGTCGCCAGGGTGAACAGACCAACCATAATCATCAGACTGCCGGTCATGCCGGCGGCGGTGTCTCGCTCTACCTTAAAGGCGTACATCAAAAAGAAGGGGGTAAACCCCTGAATGGACGTGATCGCCGCCAGGAAAAACAGGCGGTTTTTGACCCACCAGGTGAAGGAACCCTGCCCGCCCAGGATGCGCTGAAGGATGGTTTGCTCGCCCGCCTGCTTCCCCAGGGTCATTGTGACGCCCATATTCACCCCCACCCAGACGGCCAGCGTCATGGCTGTCAGCCCGGCGACCGAAAACCCCGCTATCTGGGCGGCCTGTGCCCCCCAAACAGGCCAGGCCGCCAGCCAGACCACGCCGCCGGCGAGCGCCCCACCGGCGATCCCCGCCGCCGCACCCGACAGGATGCCCCCCAACATCCCAAAGACGCGCAGCATGACCGGCCAGAAAGGGATATTGGGCTTTTCCTGCAGCGGCTCCTCTTTGACCCACATCACCGTCAGCAGCATTAAGATCACCAGGGCCGCGCCCGTCGCCACGATGGCCCAGGTAAGCTGACCCCCACTGACCAGGCGGGCTATGGTGAACCCCACCACAATGATGGGGAGCAGTTCAAAGATTGATTTCATCCCCGCGGCCAGCCCGCGCTGCTGTTCAGGAACCAGGTCGGGGATCAGGCCCTGTAAAGCGCCATGTGAAATATTGGCGCACAGTTGTTGCAGTAAGACGGCCGCCAGCAAAGAAGGGTAATTCCAAGACAGGCCCACCGCCGCCAGGCAGAGCAGATCCAGCAGTACGCCAACGACTAAAAAAGGCCGCCGCCGGCCAAAGCGAGAGGTATTGCGATCGCTCAACAACCCCATGGCTGGCTGGGCCAGCATAGCGACCACCAGGCTGGCGGTGCGCGCCGCGCCCAACGCGGTATTTTTTATATCTGGCTGTACAAACACGTCAATCAGGTAAGGCAGTAGGATCGCACCGACCGCATTGTTGCGGATGTTCAATCCCAGCCAGAACAGGTTAATCGAAATCAGTTGATGCCAACGCAGCAGTTTCATGCCCTCAATCCTTATCGCCGGTGAAGGGAAATCACTGCATTGATTATACGCGTGATCGCGCAGGCTGCTCTCGGCGCCAAGAAACAAACTTTCAGGCGGTGCGTAACGCCGCCCGGATGCAGTTTTTTATTCTGCGTCCGGCTCTGGCGATTTGTTATGGTTGACGCGGTAAAATTCGCGCATTTTGTCCAGGTCTGGCGAATCCAACCGCAGAATGCGCCCCCACGAGGTCATCACCAGCGGTTCTGGCTGTGAAGACCAGGGGAAAGCGATCACTTCGTAGTTGTTCACTTCATCCATCACCTGGCGGATAGCGCTTTTCAGGGCCTCGCAATCCAGGTCTGGCCGGGCCGCGCAGTTATACCAGAAGATGACATAGCCATGCTCCAGGTTATGCACCAGGTAGCCCTCGTGCTTTTGAGGAAGCGCGGCAAGGTCATCTTCTTCGTAAAAGCCGGTCCGGTAGGTTCCTGGGTAATGCTTGCCCCCGGCGGGCGGGTTCGAGGCGTAAGGTCCTGGGTCGCTGCCTTCCTCCACATGGGTTGAAGCATCAATAGGGACTTCATCCCCAACGGCTGAAACCGGGCGCGTGCTAAACCACACCAGGAACCCAATGATTGCCAGGGCTACGATCCCCAACCCGGTCCACCTTAAGGCGGCGATCATCCGCTGGCGGCGCTGGCGGATTTCGCGCTGTTCTTTTTTGGTTTTTGAGACTTTGGAACGATCTCTGGTAGGCATCCTCACTCCGCAGTAGGAATTCATTTTCTTATTTTTCAAATTTTATCATATTCATCTATATTAAATCATTTGACGTTAAAGCATGTCAAAGGTTTTTCCTTTTCAAAAATGGGGTATCATCAAGTGTACAGTGCGGATCATTGTCCGCCGCGCCATTCAGCAAACAACTCTTTGGAGGATTATGGCCCCTGCCCGCTATCAGATCACCCTGGCAAATGCCCTGACGAAACTGTGCTGGGGGACTGCCGACCATCACCCGGCCCCACCAGAACAGGTAGAGCTGTCCATTTGGGCCGTCCGCAATGAGGTAACTGGTCTGCAAGTTTTGCTCAAAGCTGAACACGAATTTGTGCTGGTCACCGACCGAGCGAACTGGCTGCACCCTCTGGGCTTCCGCCCGCGCATCCGGCTGGAAGCGCGCTTCCCTTCCCTGCCCGCCGGGAGCGTGGAAGTATTCCCCATTGGATATATCGAAGGCGACGACCGACGTTTTTGGTCCGAGACGCTGGAACGCAGTGGTTGGGCCGAAGTTCCGGCGGGACGCACCCAAGCCGTCTACATCCGTCTGCGCATCCCTGCGGACGCTGAGCCGGGGTCGCACGCCGGTCAGATAATTGCCTATACGCAGATCGGCTTCGAGGATGAAAGCCCTTGCTGGCAGGGGAAAGTTCACCTTCACATCAGCCCGGTGACACTGCCCGAACCGCGCCGCTTCCAGTTTCACCTCAATCTTTGGCAGCATTACACCGCTATCGCGCGCTATCACCGCGTCCCCTTGTGGAGCGATGCCCATTTCGCTCTGATTGACCGCTACATGGGCAGCCTGGCGCAGTTGGGCCAAAAAGCCCTCACCGTCATCGCCGCCGAAATCCCCTGGTCGGGCCAACGCTGTTACCGCGACCCGGCCTACCCTTCTTATCTGTTTGAACACGCCATCGTCGCCGTAAGGCGCTCACCCGAAGGCCAACTGCTTTTCGATTACACCCATCTCGACCGCCTGCTGGCTTTGGCCGCCCGGCACGGCTTGGATCAGGAAATTGATCTATTTGGGCTGTTAAACATCTGGCAGGATGAAGCCTATGGCTTTGGAAAAGTCGCGCCAAATGCGCCGGATGCCGTGCGGGTGCGCTGTTACGAAGAAAGCACCGGCAGGTTCACCTACCTGCGCACCGCCGAGGAACTGCGCTGCTTCATCCGGGCGCTGCACGATCATCTCAACGATCTGGGGCTGCTTGAGCGGGTGCGCATTGCCGCCGATGAGCCGGCCAACCTGGAAGCGTTTCGTCAGAGCTTAGCCTTCCTGCAAGCAACCGGCCCAGCGTTTCGCTATAATGCGGCCATCAACCACTTTGAATTTATCGAAGAAGCGCCAGACCAGGTCAGTGATTTTGTCCCCGTTCTGCCCCTGGCCTGCCGCGAACCTGAACGCACCGCCCACTTAGCCCGCCGCCTGCACGCGCGCGGCGGTAAGATGCTCTGGTATGTGTGCTGCTGGCCGCCAATTCCCAACACCTTTTTACACTCGCCCCTGGTCGAGGCGCGCCTGATTGGCTGGCTGACGGACTATCTCAACCTGGACGGCTTCTTGCGCTGGGCCTTCTGCCTGTGGCCTGCTGACCCCTGGCGGCGCGTGAGCTGGCGGGCGCCGGCCTGGAGCGCCGGAGATATGTATTTCGTCCTGCCGGGCAATGACGGCGCGCCGGTCGAAACCCTGCGCTACGAAGCGCTCCGCATGGCCGTGCAGGATTACGAACTGCTGCAAATGGCGCGGCAGCGCCTCTCGCCAGAGAAGATCAACGTCGTTCTGCCGCAGGCTTTTGCTCACATCCTGCGGGCCGCATCCATCGCTGATTTTGCCAACGCCGCAACCGCCCGCGCCACCGATCTCTACTCCCTCGCCCCCGAGGATTATGCGGCCGCGCGCCAGGTGATCGTTACAGCCCTGGAATAGCCTGAATGAGGGGTGAGACCAACAGCCGGGCTTTTCGCAAAGTGCTGCGAAAAGCCCGGTGATTGGCAACGCCAGGTAAATGTAGCTGACTGTCTAGCGAATGAAGTTATGGAATCAACGCTTTGAGGATTGGCTCTACCCAGGCCTGCTTCTCACGGTCATACACACCAAAACCGGCCCCAAATTCCCAATAGGCCCAGCTAAAACCGCGTTTTTCGGCCTCACGAGCAATGAAAGCCGTCCACCGCTCGCGCGAATCCATATCGGCTTTGCTGTACGCGCCGAACTCACCCAAAAAGATGGGGCGGGCGTTGCGCTGACTCCAGCTCAGTACGCGGTCAAAGTCCTGAGTCACCGCATCTTTCTCCCAAGATCTGCCCTCCCAGGTGGTTCCGAGCCAGGGTTCAGAATTTTCTACCCACTCCGCGCCCTGATGGGTGAACTGGAAGGGCGAATAGTAGTGGAAGGTAACGATCAACCTGCGATCATTTTCCGGCAGTTTTAGACTGTCCAACATCGAGAGGTTGTTCCACTCGCCCGGCCCCACAATCACGATGCGATCCGGGTTGGTACTGCGGATCACCTTCAGGGCTTCAGCCAGCAGGTTGTTCCAGGCATCCGTTTTACCGAGCAGACCGTTGGGTTCATTGAGGATCTCAAAGTAGACCGAATCGGGCGCATTCTGGTAGTGCTCCGCGATCTGCTTCCAGATGCCCAAAAAGCGGTCTTTGTGCTTCTCTGGCTCTTGATGGATACCCTCATTGTAGTGGTGGATATTCATAATGGTGACCAGGCCTCGCGAAGTTGCCTGTTCAACCACCCAATCAACCCGCGCAAAGAAGGCAGGGTCAATGGTATAAGGTGCTTCCAACTCAGCGTGGGCATCCCAACGGATCGGCACGCGCACCGCGCTGAATCCGGCGTCTTTGATCAGTTGGAAGAATCGTTCTTCCAACACCATGCCCCACTCGCCCTCTGTGGGGGCTTCCAGCGCGTTGCCCAGGTTCACCCCGCGACCAATGCGCCGGTTCTGCTCAAAGGTGCGCTCATCTTCCGCGCTCAACGGGCGCGGAGTGGCCGTAGGCAAAGGCGTAGAAGTCGGCGGGAAGTACACCGTAGGCCAGGGGGTATGGGTGGTTGTAGGCGTAGCCTCGATCACCTGGACGGTGGGAGCCTGCGAACACCCGAACAGTAACAACAAGCAGAACAAAGAAAATAAACGTTTCATGATTCTCCCGATCCTAAACAAGCGTTGCTTCGCGCTGAACTGTAACCACCCGGCCCTGCCAGCGCAGGTTCGGGTCGCCAAACCCATGAAAGGCCCTCACCTGCCGCGACTGCGCCAGCGGCGCGCCGTCCAGGCTCGTCAGGGTGAACAAGACCGGCGCGGCATATTCCTGGCCGCCCCAGGCCAGCGCCACAAATGCGGTAAAATCATCGGCTTCGACCAGCAGTCCGTAAGGCGGCAGAATCACCGCGCCGCCCAGTTCGGAATGGGTCTGGTAGTTGCCGAGACTGCCATTCACCACCACCGTTACGCCGTTATCAAAGACGGTGCGCCGCACCAATCGGGCCGGGTCTAAAAATTCATACCGCTCGATCAGCGCCTGACTGGTGCGTTTGTTAAGCGGCCCCAGAATGGCATGGGTGTTCTTCATAAAGCGGTCCCAGATGTGCATGCCCTCGGCCCATCCGCCATTGGCGCGCGTATAGAGCGCCGGATCAGCGGGCCCTGCGGCGGGGGGCAGTTCGGGCAGTCCGGCGGGGTCTTGCCAGTAGAGGTGATCTCCAACCGAGTGGTAGTATAAAGTCCGGCCCATCGCGGCGTGGTGGATAACCTGCTCGGCCATCTCCGCCGGGTTGTAACCGTATTTGCCATGAATGGCAATGCAGTCGTGGAAGATCATATCAAAGAACGGAACCACGCGCGCGTCGAGGTCTTCAGGCCTGAGCATGTGATAGTAACGCCCGCTGACCGAGGCCAGCCCCTCGAAGAAATCCGCGTGCGGCACGGCCCATTCGCGCCCGCATTCCGAGCCAAAGATTCCGAACAAACCACGCGCATAATCTGACAATTTTGCCTTCCATTCAATATCCTGCTGGCGGGTAAGGGGATGGCGCGGGTCAAAGCATTCCTGGGGGCCAACGGCGTAGGTGGTATCAATAAAGTAAGCATCCGGGGCGATTACCGCGGCCACTTCAGGCAGGTTCTGCGGGCGCTGGGCCAGCCGCAGTGCCTCGCGGGCGCAGGTATAGTACGCCCGCCCTCCCAGCCACACGCCGCCCAGGGTAAGGGAACCATCGGGCTGCTTTTGAATCCAGCGCTCATCCCACGAAGGCGCGTCGCGGTACATATCCTGGACGTTATCATGCAGGCAGAACAGATAGCCTAACTTCTGTACCCGCCGGGCACAGTCTACCAGGCCCTCCGTCCCGCCGCATTCTGGGTTGGGGGGCATAATATCGGGGTGGCGGCAGTCATACCCGTAGCGAGTCCACCCGCCCAGGTGGAAAAGCACATCCTCTAACTGCACATCATTTTTCAAATGTTCAGCAATTTGCGCAGCTTCGTTGAAGGTCCAGTGTACCGTCACCGACTGTTCGACCAGGTTTTCATCCACCCGGCGGGCCAGGGCATGCCACAGTTTAAAATTACAGGCCCCAAACAGCTTTTCTACCGCCGCGCGCCGGGGTTGGGGTAAGTTTCTTAACTTCTCGCTCCACGGCACGCGGTAGCCCAGGTCTGCGGCGCGCTGGCGGTAAGCCTCAGCTACGGTATGCAGGTCGCCCTTGCCCAGGCAGCGCAGTTCCAGCGAGCGCGCCGAGCGCGTGAACTCAAAGCGCATCCGCAGCCGGGGAGCTTCTTCTTCAAAGCGGCGGGCCAGGCCCACTTTAATATAAGGGTCCTGCCAGGTTGCCATTAAAGCCGCGCCATCCTTAAACAGCGCCGCCATGCCGGCGTGAACGCCCTCGTATTCATAGGTTCCAAACGTCATATCAAAAGTGCGCGTTCCCTGGGCCGGGATCAGCAGGCCCATGCGAATGGGCAAGAGCGCCTCGCCGCCCTCATTGGCGCCGGTCTCTAAGCCGGTGGCGAACAACTCCACCGCGGGGTAATAGAGATGGTCCGGCACCACGTAGACTTGCAGTGCCTCCCCCACCAGGCGAAACACCAGCGCAATGTTGCTATCGCGCCCGCCGTGACGCACAAACCGGCAGCGCAGCCCGCCATCCTGCTCCTCTACCCGTGAAAGCGAAATCGGGACGCGCTCTTCGCCCTGCATCAGGTTCACCCAGGGGCCAATCCCCGAGGCGCTGCCCCACGAAACCCCCGCCCGTTTGTCTTCTAACAGCCAGGAATGGCTGGAAGGGGAAAGCAAGAAACGAGCAAATTCATTTTCGATTGACAAAGTGCGCGAGACTCTTCCGTGCATCACAGACTCCTACGAATAGATTCACTACACAGGCTATGGGTGGCATCTCAAACTGCGCGTAAGCTGGGAGCTGCGCCCACAATTTACACACCATCTGAAAACGATCCCAAAATGGAGTTCTTCCGGCGGCTGGAAAGAACTCCACAATCAGGATCGTGCATTAAAGTCGCGCGGAATGCACTCTAATTTTACAGCAACAAATAACGGCGGAGTAGTTTTTGGCTGTGGGAATCTAAAGCGTCAAAGTTGTGAACTTCGTAGCGCGTCTGGTTAATGTCAATAATCAACCAACGCCCATCCGAAACCTTGCGCACCGAGCTGGTGATGCTGTCGCGCATGATAAAGTCTTTGCGGCCCCGGTCGGTCTCCACCGACCAATAGAGGAAACCAAATTCTTCGCGGATGCTCCAGATGCGCAGGATTGAAGGGACAAAGTAATAGAGGCTGAGTTCACGTAAAACCGCCTCTTGCGAAACGGTGTCCAGTTCGCGCACATCCTCGATTAGTCCAATTTCGCGCCCGCGCGCGTCTTCTGTATCGGGAATGCGCACCAAAATATCGGTATCTTCCGAAGAAAGCGGGAAACAGCGCCGTAGAGACACGCAGCTATAGAAAGTCCCGTCGCTGTCGGTAAAGGTCAGGTTCTCACCGTCATATCGAAACTTGACCTTCTGACAATCAATACGGACGATTTCAAACGATTCGGGCTGCGCAGTTGATAATTCCATTTCGAACATCGCTCCTTGTGGGTGCTTCACCCACCGCCGTTGGGGTGGAGCGGCGGTTGTAGCCCACCACCCACCCCAACAACACAACCAATAATGTTTCCTTATGTCGAGTGCTGTGCAGGATCCATCTACCGATAAAAATCACCTGTAAGCGCAACCGGTAAAGACACCACTAAATGCGAAATCACTACCGTTAAGGACTGTACCGCTAAATTTCAACCAATAAACCTGCACAGCACTCAACTGACAAGGGACCCGGCCAGCGCGCAGCCGTTTGCAGTGCGCCGGACTGGTCCGCCAGGTCACTATACCGTTACCACGCCATCCAGCCGGGCAAACTGCGACTGGATCTGCACCAGGTTGTAGAACAGGCCCTTCCGCTCCATCAATTCCTGGGGAGTACCCATCTCCACCAGCTTACCGCGTTCCAGGCCGATAATGCGGTTGGCGTTATAGAGCGTTGATAGACGGTGCGCAATGGCGATGGTGGTGCGTCCCTGCACCAGCGTTTCGAGGGCTTTCTGGATCTGGCGCTCGGTCTCGGTATCTACCGAGGAAGTCGCTTCGTCCAGGATCAGGATCTTGGGGTTCAGCAGGATGGCCCGCGCAATCGAAATGCGCTGACGCTCACCGCCAGAGAGGCCGGTTCCACCTTCGCCTACGATCGTGTCGTAGCCTTCCGGCAGGTTGGTGATAAAGTCGTGGGCATTGGCGGCTTTGGCGGCGCGGATGATCTCAGCGCGTGAGGCTTCGGGCTTGGCGTAGGCGATGTTCTGCGAAATCGTGCCGCTGAACAGGAAGGGCGTCTGCAACACGATGCCAATATTGCGGCGCAGTTCTTCCATTGACAGGTCGCGCACGTCCATCCCGTCAATTCGCACGGCCCCTTTGCTGACATCGTAAAAGCGGCAGATCAGATTGACCAGCGTGGTCTTACCTGCCCCGCTCGGTCCCACTACGCCGATCAACTCACCCGGCCTGATCTCAAAACTGACGTCTTTAATGACCGGGAAGTAAGGGTTATACCCAAAAGTAACGCGGTCGAACTCAATCCGGCCCTGAATGGAGCGAAAGCGTTTGGGTTCGGGCTTTTCAACCACTTTGGGGGTTTCATCCAGGAATTCAAAAGTGCGCTGCGAGATCGTTGTAAAGCGGTTGAGCGCCTGGCTGATCTGTGCCATATTCGAGAGTGGGCCATAGAACATGCCCAGGTAGCTGAGGAAAGACATGAGCGTCCCCAGGGTAATGCGCCCCTCCAGAACGGAATGACCACCTGCATACCAGATGAGCAGACCACCGGCCCCGAAAGCAAAGGAAATCAACGGGAAGAAGCGCCCCCAGGCTTGATCCACTCGCAGACGGGCAAACAAAGAGTCGTTGTTCAGACCCCGGTAGCGGCGCTCTTCCTGATCATCCTGACCAAAGGCTTTGACCACCTGAATACCAGCCAGGAAGGTGTTGAGCATTGAGTTCAACCGCCAGCGCGTAATCCAATACCGGCGGAAGTGCGGGTTCATCCAACGGTGATAGAAAAAGGTGGCGATGATTACAAAGGGAGCCGGGATCAAGACGAACAGGCCCAGGGATGGAGCCATGGAGAACAGCACAATCCCAATCGCCACAACCAACACGGCATACAGCAGGAACGCAGACATCTGGTTGATTAAACCCTGTAGTTCTTCCGTGTCCTGGTTAATACGGGTCAGCAGGCGGCCGGTTTCATTGCGGTCAAAGAAATCCTGCGAGAGCTTCTTGAGGTGCGCGAACATTTTCTCGCGCACGCCCGCCGCGAATTGGGTGCTGATGCGGTTGGTCAGGAGCGCGTCGTTAATCGTGATCGTCACGCGGATGACCTGGAGGGCCAGCAGCCCACCGACCAGCCAGCCTAACCAGTCGGTATGTACCTGGTTGGTGAGAACGTCGTCAATCAGCACCCGGGTCAGGTAAGGGGGAAGCAGGTCTACGCCCACCCCGGCCAGCATGAGTAAAAAGTGGACGATTGCCAGCCCCCAGTACGGTCTTGCCAGCAGTACTAACCGGCGCATCACCTGACCGCGCTTAATACAGCTTGGGCAAACTTTGAGGGATGGGTCTAACAGCCGCCGCCCGCAAGATAAACAACGTTGACCTTCGCCGGCAAAATCGGGCGTTGGGGCATCTTTGCCCAACTCTACGCGCTGGCGCAGGTAATGGGCCGCCAGGGCGAAGTGCTCGGTCTGCTCATTAGAAAAGTGCAGTAAGATTTGGGGCTTGCCCATCACCACGACTTTCAGCAGACCATTGCCCACACACGGCTCAATCTGCGCCGTTTCGACATCTTCGACGGGGATGTGAAATACCAGGCGCGGTCGGCCCTTTTCCAGCGCGATTACCTGAATGGCGCACTCATCAATAAGCAACCACTGCTCGCCAAAGACGCCATCTGCGGCCAGGTCTGTGGCTAAGACAACCTTAAGATGCTCACGGCAGCCGCCGTGTTCTTCATAAACCTGCCTGACAGGCAAAGGGATTTGGGAAACCAGGTCGGGAAGGTCGAACTTATGGGGCTTGGGTGCTTCCATATCACCTCGCTCGCGAAGACACAAGATCAAACAAACAGGCCTGTCGTCCAGGTCTAATTGCCGGTTTCACCACGAAACCGGTCTTTGTCTTCGACGCCTGCGAGGTTAGTTGTCGGGCTCGAACCGAAGATTAGCTCTACAGCCGCCGCCCTGGTTTTCACCAGACGCACAGCCGATTCGCCCCAAATATACTCTACGTCCCCCGTCCGTTACGGGTTCGGCGATCGATCTATTTGCTGATAATTATTATATCGAATCGGACAAATTTCAAGTACCTGATGGGTTAAAAACCCTTACAACTATATTACAAAACGAGGGTGCGGTTGGGGCGCAGTGCGTCCCAACCGCACTGATGAACTCAGGATGGCTGCTCCATCCAGCGCACCGCCTTAACCTGACCGTCGCCCAATTCGTAAACCACATGGGCATATTCTTCGATCATGGGGTCGTGCGTTGCCATCAGGATGGTGATGCCCTCTTTGACCACAATGTAGCGGAAGAGGGCCATAATCTGCCGGCCGGTGGTCGAATCTAACTCGCCGGTCGGCTCGTCGGCCAGAATCAAATCGGGATGGGTGGATAAAGCCCGCGCAATCGCCACGCGCTGCTGCTGCCCACCCGAAAGCTCCCAGGGGCGGTGATGCGCCCAGGGACCCAGCCCCACAATTTCGAGCGCGCGCATGGCAAGCTGGCGGCGGTTGGTCGTATGCCCGGCAATGCGCAGCATCAATTCCACATTCTCAACGGCTGAAAATGTCGGCATGATCGCAAACGACTGGAACACAAAGCCAATTCGTTTGCGGCGCAGTTCGGTAAACTCATCTGCCGATAATTTCGACACTGGCTTACCGAAAATCACCACTTCGCCAGAGGTAGGACGATCCAGGCCGCCGATCATGTTGAGCAGCGTGGTTTTACCAGAACCGGAACGCCCTTTGAGAGCGGCTAACACACCTTTAGGAACTTCCAGCGAAACTTCACGCAGCGCGTGAACTTCACTTTCGCCCACTGTATACGTGCGCGAGACCTTTTGCACCTGGATAATGGGCTCGCCTGCCGCTTTGCTCGCGGTAAGATTTCCTTGCTGTGCTTGTTTTTCTACCATGCCTGCACCTATTTCCGGCGCTTAATCACGCTGCGGCCCTTTTTACCAACCGGTTGAGGGGGCTCTTCGTTGAATAACGCCGCAATTTGCTCTTCGAGCGTCAGCTTGCGCGGCCCCTCTTCGCCCTGCCCCACCACCGGACGGATGATAATGCAGTTGTCGCCGGTCTCTAGCTGCGCGCGCTTGCCAATCCCCAATTCTTCACGCAGTTCTTTGGGAATTTGCAGGCGACCGGCTGAATCTAACACCACAAACTCTTGCAGGGTGATGTGTTCCCGCTTTTCAACATGCGCTTCTGAGGCGGCCTGTTCACTGCCGACGACTACCGGCCCATCCGCTCCAACTGCCGGGACCCCTTCGCCGCTGATGGTTTTGCCCGCCATGGCCCGCTCTAGCTGACTGACCTGGCGGATCGTCTCCGTGCTGATCTTGCCATCGCGGATTGCCACCACGCGGTCTACCTGTTCGGCAATGCGCGGGTCGTGCGTCACGATGATAATTGTCAGGTCCAGACGGTCGCGCAGGCTGCGGAAGGTATCCATAATTGCCTGGGCCGTCACCGAGTCTACCTCGCCGGTGGGCTCGTCGCCCAGGAGCAGAACGGGCTTGTTCGCCAGCGCAACGGCAATTGCCACCCGCTGCTGCTCGCCGCCCGACATCTGGTTGAGTTTATGAAACCGGCGGTGGTATAAACCCACTGCATTGAGCAGTTCTTCGGCCCACTCGCGCTTTTGCTTGCGGCTCGTTACCCAGGCCATGGTCATGGGCAGTTCGACATTTTCCAGCGCGGTCAGGTAGGGAATCAGGTTGCGCGAAGTCTGCTGCCAGATAAACCCCACCTTATTGCGTTGATACTGGTTTAAACCGGCATCTGACAGGCTGAGCAGGTCAATGCCATCCACCGACACCCTACCCGCGGAAGGACGGTCTAAGCCGCCCAGGATATTCATTAAGGTTGATTTACCGGAGCCCGACGTACCGACGATTCCCAACATCTCGCCGCGCTCGACGATAAGGTCCAGCCCTTGCAGCGCCACCACTTCCAGGTCGGCCACCTTATAAATCTTGACCAGGTTTTCACAAACAATCAGAGGCTTTTTATCGCTGTTCAGCATCACATACCCTTTCTGGCTACATCGCCTCACCCATCTTGACCGCCTGGAAGACTTTCATCCGCATCAGATACCAGATCGTGCCGAGCATCGTCAGGATCAGAACGAGGCCAAACCCCAGGCTGAGGTAAGCCGACTCGGTCCAACCGATCAGCACATCAAACGGCGGGATGGGGGCCTCGCGGCTGGCGCCAATTTGCAGGAACGGCACAAACATCACGCTGGTGACCAGCCCAATGACTGCGCCGCACACAATCGCTATGCCCATCAGCAGGAACTGTTCCAGCGCCAGGTAGCCGATCAACTGCCTGACCGACAGGCCAATGGCCTGCAAAATGCCCAACTGGATAAAGCGCCGGCGCAGTGAGGCATAGGAGTACAGCAAGAACCCGATGCCCGGCATCAGCCCGGTGGAGATGAACCCCACGTTCAAGACGCCAAACAGGCCCACCCGCTCCGGCAGATCCATCTGTTTGCGGATCTCGGCATAGGCGTTGCCGGTGTATTTCAACACCGCTCGATCCATGCCGATCATCTGGCGCACTTTGTAATCAACGATTTCAATGTCGGCATCCGGCAGGAGCTTCATCCAGACTTCGTAGCCGGTCACCGATTCGGGATCGTCAAAAATCGCTTCCAGGTTGATAATCATCACCGGCTTGCGGCTGGGGAACACGGTAGGCCAGTAATCATACGTACCCACAATCGTCATCTGGCGGTCAACGGGCTTATTGCCTACATTGATTGACGCATTCAGCATATCTCCCACGCGCAGGCCGGTCGTTTCCATCCACTCACGCGGGACCAACACGCCCATCTGATCGGCCCCCAACAGGTTTAAGAGCGCTCCCAGGGGCTGATCGGCGAAATCATCGCGGTAAAAGGCCACTTTGGGAAACTCCAGGCGGTCAATGCCCATATAGGTGGCGTTTTGCTCGCCCGAACCAATGGAATAGATGCCCTCATAGCGGCCTACCCGCGTCACCGCCTGCACGCCCGGCAGACGGGCGTGGTCTTCCATGCTCAGATAGCCTTCTTGCCCGCCCACTTCTGAGATTGTGGTCGTTTCGGTTCCTCCGGTGGGCGGCCCAAAGGCCGTATTGGCGGCGCCTTCTACCACATATTCACGCACCGCCACATCCGAACCCGCCTTATAGTAGGCCGAGTCGATCAGCCATTTATCCAGCGTCTTGGCCGTTGAGGCCGAGTAAATCGCCAGGCTGAGCGAGATCATAATGAGTAACAGCGCGCTGGAATGATCTTGTGGACGGCGTGAAACCTGCTGGAGCGACAGATAAGCCCATACCCCCGGCAGGTTTTCGACGATCTTCGCCAGCAGCCGCAGGAGTAACGGCAGCAGGCGCAGCATAATCATACACAACGCCATGGCAAACAGCGAAGGCGCCACAAAAAGCAGCGGGTCTTTATACTGCTCGCCAGGGGTAGGTTGGAGCATTGAGAGGAACGCCACCGGCTTTGCCATCCCGCTGAGGGTAACGTAAGCATACGCACCGGGCAGCAGCAGAAGAAAGTCCAGGAAGAATCGTTCCCAAATGGGCTTGCCGGTAGCGCGCGAGCGCTGCTGTTTCAACTGCACGATACTTGTACGCGAGATGCTCAGGATAGGCAGGAAGCGCGCGATGACGATCAACAATGCGCTGAGGCTCAACCAGAGCACGTTAATGCCCTGGAAGGTCAGTTCAATATCCTGCCGGTCAATGAACTGAAGGAAGGACTGCGTTTTGCTCATCACAAACGCGGCCCCCCAACCTACCAGGAGCGAAAGCGGCAGTGCTCCGACGATCAACGCCAGGCTTTCGATCAGGTTAAGAGAAGCCACCTGCAACCAACTGGTCCCCCGCCCGCGCATGGTAACGGTTTCTTGCTCATACTGCTGCATGGCAATGTTGGCCGTCAGGCTGATGAACAACAGCGCCAGAACGATCATCGGGCCGCCGACCGCATAAAACAACGTCGCCAGCGTCCGCGCCCGTTCCTGGTAGGCGTTTAGCGCTTCCAGGGGAGAATAATCGGTGGCAATATTGGGGAGCATGCGGTTTAGCTCTGAGTCCATCTGCACTAAACCCTGCGCGTACTGTTCGGCGCGGTCAAAGCGCAGTTTGGTCTCATCAACGACCACATACCACGAAACAAAGAAAACCGGGCGGTCTACCATTTCATACAGGCGGGTGCGGTAGGTCTCCATCGGGACCCACATTTTATTCTGGTAGGCCGAATTGGGGGCCTCGAACCAGATCGTCGCCTGGGTATTGGTTGGCCGCCAGATGCCCGTCACTTCAATAGTAAAGTTGCCGGAGCGGTACTGATCGCCAACGTTGATGAAATTGGTATTGGCGGCATCTTCTAAGACGGCCACCTGCACCGGACCATCCGGCGTATATTGAGGCCACTGGCCTTCGACAATCTCGCCGTATTTGGGGACCAGGTCTTGCGCAAACAGGCTCATGTTGAGCCAGGCCTGGTCTTGGGGCAAATTTGCCTGAACGCGCACCGGGCGCCACCCCAAGGCCCCCGTCTGGACTTCCATGTTCATCATGGTGACATCCAGGCCCAGGCTGGTTGGAATTTTGGTTTGGATGTAGTTGGCGATGGTGGCAGCCTTGTCTAAATCGAGCGCCGTGGCCGAGCGCTTGTCGATGTAATACATGTGCAGGCTGAACATCCCCCGGTTGGTACTGAGGGCTTTTTCCATCAACTGCTCACGCAGAACTTTGCTGGAAACCGCGTGAGAGAAGATCGGAACGCTCACCACCATCCCCATAACGGCCACCACGCCCAGCACTGCGCTAATCGTCAGGCCCAGATTGTGCCTGAGGCGTTTGTACACCACTACAACCATAGCCAGGGCGCTGGCGGCTACGTCTACCAGGAATACCCCTAATTTAGAAAAGGCCCCAGGGCCCATGACCACGAGCAGCCCAATGAGCGCAAAGAACCCTCGGAAACCTTTCCCTACTGCTCTGCGGATACTGACCATGACATTGGCTCCCATTAAGGCCCTAGAACCTGATCGCCTTCCTTCAAATCGGCGATCACTTCCCACAGGTCCGTCCCCTTTAACCCGATCTTCTCAATTTCCACCCGGCGGCGGCGCTCGCCTTCCTGCACGATGACGAAGTTCAGGCCGCGGTACTCACGAATAGCCGCAGGAGGCAGCAGAAGCGCATCTTCTTTGCGGCCAATCGTTACCACCACATACACCTGCCGGCCCACGATCAACTCTTCTGGGGGAACATTCTCTGGAACCGAGAAGTAGAAGTACTGGGAAATAGCCGCGTTCGAACCCTTCACCTGGGTCTGATCGGTCACGCTGACGGGCATAAAGTTGGGCAGGTACTTGATAGGGAACCCGGTTTCGTCGGAGCGATTGTACTCCATGCGCACTTCAACGTCTTTGGTCATCAGGTTGCTGAGTTCAAAATCGTAAGCCGAGCGCAAGACCAATTCCGCAGGGTCGCCGACGACAAAGGCCGAGAAGAAAGCATCTACCTGCTGGCCGGGGCGAATGGTTGAGCGCAGGATAATGCAGTCATAGGGGGCGACAATCTGCCGTTCTGCCAGCAGGCCCTGCAAACGCTCCACCGCCAGTTGATTGCGCTTCACCGCCTGTTCCATATAGCTGTCGCTGCTCTGCGTCAACAGGTCCAGGTTTTGGCGTGCCAGTTCCAGCGACTTTTTGGTCATTTCGAGGTTGATCTGAGCGCGCTCCAGGTGATCGCCATAGGCGTTCTTCAGATCCATCTCCGCCAGCTTGACGCGCTGTTCCCACATAAACACGTCCGCCTCGGCTTTAGCGATCTCGTACTCGTGTTGGACTTTTTCTTTTTCGAGGTTCGATTGGGATACTTCCAGGTCAATCTGCGCCTGTTGGAGCTGATTCATCAGGTCATCCACCTGCAACTCTGCCAGGATTTCACCGGCCTTGACGGTATCACCGGGTTTTACCGTCACCCGGCTGACAAAACCAGAAGCGCGAAAGAAAAGATCATCTTGCTTGGCCGGCACAATTTCGGCCTGGAGTTCTTTTTCAGACACAATTGGGCCTTTGGTTACGGTAAAAACGGCTTTCTCATAATTCACAACCGGCGGCAAAGGCGTCGGCGTCGCCTTGTTGCTAAAACCCCCCGGCCCGCAGGCTTGCAATGCAACCATCAGGGTTACCAATACCAACATCATTCGAAACTTCTTCGCCAACATTGCATCTCCTTATCACAAAACGACTCTTCTTTCTTCATCCCAAAAAAGTTTGCACCAGCGCGCTAACCGCCAGGCAGCCGAGGCCGATCAGGAACAGTTGAATGCCTAAATCAATCCGCTTATCGGCCTGTTCGCGGAACTCATCGGTCTGCCTGACAAACCTGCGCGCGTCTTCCACCTTGCGGATGTTGTAAGGGAACAACAACAACCGACCGGGGATCATCTGCGCCATGGCAATCGTCCCGGCGATGAGAAAAACGACCACACCAAGCCAAAAGATTCGCTCGCTGTACGTGGTTGAGGAAAGATTGCCGGTAAAGATAAACGAGAGGGCCGCAAGCAAGACCAGGCCCAAGACGAAAACAAGAACTTTTTTCACCAGGTAGACTGCTACCCTGCGGAGATACGGAAGCACCTTCATAAAAACCACTTTATTTTACCACCCTAATGGCACAGGCCACCAACTATTTTCTCTTCCCAAACGGGCGGCATCCCAGGCGGCCACCATAGCTTCGAGGTCGGCTGTGTCGCGGCCCATCATTTCATAGCCCCGTTTCATGCCGGCCCGGGCTGAGGGGTCCTGGCGACCCGTGTCGCGGCAGTAGGCGTAATAATCCATGAAAGTCGTCATCTGCGAGGTTAAGCCAAACTTTGCGGCGTTGACATTCATCGGCGAGAGCGGGTCTATGGTATGAACCGTGTTCAAAATTTTGAGATACGACCGGGGGTAAAAATCGTAAATCTCTTTGGCCAGGTCCAACGTTTCCTCAAAAACCTGGCGCGTTTCGCCGGGCAGGTTCAAAGAGAAGTAAATCAACAGGTACATCTTATAACGGCTGAGCATTTCCAACAGGTCAAACAGCTCCTCGGTTGAGTAATGTTTGCCGTTCAGCCGGCGCACGTGTTCATTTCCAGAGAGGGGCGTAATTGCCACTGCCGAATGCTCCGGGTCGCCGACTGCGGCCAGAGCCTCAACGAATTCCAGATCTGGCATCTGGAAGAATTCATTATACAACCCAATTTTCAACTTCTCGCGGCGAATACCGGCAAATACGGCTTCCCAATACTCTTTACCCAGTTCCGCCAGGTCCCAAGAGATTGACGCCTGCATCACACCCAGGCGGCGCAGTTCCACCAGGTCTTCGACGACTTTTTCGGGCGAGCGCAGCACCAATCCTACCCGCCCAGCCAGCAGTTTATGCGCCGACCGACCGCCGCCGCAGTAAGAGCAGTTAAATTTGCAGCCGCGCGCGGTGCAAACCCAGCGCCCGGTGTAGGGGGTGGGCGTCTCTAATGCAGCGCGCGCCTTTTTAATATCGGTCACGATGTACTCGTGAACGTAATATTCACGGTAATGGTCGAGAAAATCAATATGCACAAAATCGAGCGCATCCAGGTCGTGCGTTGCGGCAGTGTAGGCGGTGGGATTCTCGACAATCGCGCTTCCCTGCCGGTAGCTCAGGTTGGGGATGGCGGCCAGCGCGCCCGGATCGGGATCGGTGGTTGAGGTTTTTAAAAGCAGACGCACCAGCTCTAATAAAGGCCGTTCGGCATCGCCGCGGACGATAAAATCCACCGCCGGGAAGTTCTCTAAGATTTCGCGAGCAAAGCCAGAGGCCGACAGCCCCCCCATGACGACCCAGGCTTCTGGCAAGATCTGCTTGCAAAATTTAGCGGTTTCGACCGCGCCGTAGCAGTGTTCGTACCAGTGCATATCAATGAGGATGATCTTTGCGCCGCGCCGGGCGTTCAGCCAGCTATCCAGGTGGAAATTGCGGTTTAACTGCCGCTCCAGAGGATGGTTGACGCCCTGAACATCAATACCATCCTGGCGCAACACGTTGATGAGCGCCGGAAGACCTAACGGGAACAGGCCGTATGGCCGCCCAAAAGATTCATCTTCGGCGCGAAACTCCATCCCCTGCTTGGCGGGATGGATATATAAAACAGGCGCACCAGCAGCAGTGCCAGCGGCAGGCTGCTGTGCGGATGGTGAGGGCCGGGTGCTTGAATGACGATGGCGACGGCGCCCAGAACCTTGCGGGGGATGACCTTGATTTGCCATACCGATTAACACTCGCCTCCACAAACCAAATCCTTACACTCGTAGCGGCAAGACACGTCAGACCCGGTGTCTTGCCGCTACCTTGCAGGTCGAACCAATCTTACAAAACGATACCCTTTCGATCAGCCCGGCTAACTCTTCACCGAGGCCGCCTCGCGCTTGGGGAACATGGCGCTCAGATCGGCCCGCTCAATTACGCTGCTGCCCTGATAGAGATAGCAGGCGGCCACCTGGCCTTCGCGCACACGGTAGAGCGGCGGCGGGCTTTGGATGCACATATTGGTCATGTGCGGGCAGCGGTTGGCGAATTTGCAGCCGCGGTTTTCGGTGATGGATTTGCCGCGCACCACCTCAGCCGCCTGGCCCCACAGCATATTGGGGTCCGGCCAGGGGATGGAATTGACCAGCAGCCGGGTGTAGGGGTGCTGTGGGTCGCGGATGACCTTTTCTACGTCACCGGCTTCCATCACCGAGCCTTTGTACATCACCAGAATGTAGTCACTGACGTGATATGCAGTCGTCAGGTCGTGGGTAATGTAGAGAACCGGGATTTCAAGTTCCTGGTTGAGATCGCGAATCTGCTTAAGGAGCGTGGCGCGCAGTGAAGCATCCACCATCGAGACCGGCTCATCTGCCAGCAAGAGCTTGGGGCGCAGGATCAGAGCGCGGGCCACCGCGATACGCTGGCGCTGGCCGCCGCTGAGCTGGTGAGGGAAGCGGCCCAGGGTTTCTTCGGGGCGCAAACCCACGCGGGTGAGCGCGCTTTCCATCAGACTGCGGGCTTCATCTTTGTTCTTTGCCAGACCAAAGTTCTTAATCGGGATGCTCAACAGGTTATCAACTTTATAAAACGGGTTGTAGACGGCAAACGGGTCCTGGAAAATTGCCTGGACGTTGCGGCGGAAATCTTTGGTCTCTTCCTTGTCCATCTTCCAGATATTCTTGCCATTATACAACACCTCGCCGGCCGAAGGCTCGTAAAAGCCCAGCAGGAGCATCAGCATGGTCGTCTTACCGCTGCCCGATTCGCCTGCCACCGTAATAATGTGGGGGAAATCTTCCTCGAGGACAAACGTCATATCATCGAGGGCGACGGTCACTTTGCCTGTGTCCTTGTCTTTGATGCTGCCGCCGAAGACTTTTGTAACATTGCGCAGTTCAATTAGAGGGGGCATCTCTTTTCACTCCACGAATTAGTACAGGTGGCATGACACCCATCGCCCTGGCCGGACTTCTTTGTACGGCGCGGCTTTGTGCGGGCAAATGTCAGGCATCATCCGATTACAGCGGTTATGGAAGGGACAGCCTGGCGGCGGGTTGATCACCGAGGGGGGGATGCCAGGGATACCCTTAAACACACCCCGGTTCCCCAGGATGGGCAGACTCTCGATCAGGGCAACGGTGTAAGGATGGAGCGGGTCAGAGAACATCTCTTTCACGTCGCCCAATTCCATCATATGACCAGCATACATGACTGCCAGGCGGTCTACGCTTTGCGCCATCAGACCCATATCGTGGCCGATCAAGATCATCGAGAGGTTCATATCGCGCGCCAAGCGGGTGATCGTTTCCATCACCTGGCGCTGGATGACCACATCGAGCGCGCTGGTCGGCTCATCGGCGATGAGGATCTTGGGGTGCATAGAGATGGCGATTGCCACGCACACACGCTGCTTCATGCCGCCCGATAGTTCGTGGGGGTACATCATGCCCACTTTCGGGGGTAATTCGACAATCCTCAGCAGTTCGGCTAAAAATTCCTCGCGTTCCTTCTTGCTGGCCCAATTCGTGCCGTGATCAATCATCCCATCGAAAACCTGATCTTTGACCCGCATGACCGGATTCAGAGAGTTCATCGCGCCCTGGGGGATCATCGAAATCTGGCTCAGGCGCATCCGGCGCATCTCTTCCGCGCTGAGCTTGAGCAGGTCCACCCCATCCAGGTTAATCTGGCCCTGCACGGTTCCTGGCGGGCGGATCATCCGCATCATTGACAGCGCCACCGTTGATTTACCCGACCCAGACTCGCCGACCAACCCCAGTTTTGTGCCGCTGTTCAGTTGAAGATCTATGCCATCAACCGCTTTAACCGTTCCGGCCTTAACGTAGAAATAGGTCTTGAGATCTCGGATATCCAGCAGAACTTTATTGTTGTTCACACGCCCCTCCGCACTCTGGGATTTGCAATCTCGTCCAGTCCGATCGAAGTCAACACCAGGGAGGTCAAAGTCAAAACGATCACGGCCACCGGTTCAATAATCCACCACCACATGCCTACCAGGAAGGCTGAGTAGTAGTTCACGTAAAAGAGGGTCATGCCCATGGTCGGCTCGCGGCGGCTGCCGATGCCCAGCGCTTCGAGGCCCAAAGAAGCGGCAATCCCACCGTAGACCGATTGAGAGAGGCTCATCACCAGGAAAGGCAGCAGGTTGGGGACCAGTTCCTTCATCACGATTTCGAAAGAACTCATACCGCCCAGTTTTGCCATCATTACGAAGGGGCGCTCGCGCATCGACAGCACCTGGGCGCGGATGGCGCGAGCCGGCCCGGCCCAGGAAACAATCGAAACGATGAGCCCCATTTCCACCACCCCAAGCGTGATGTTCCTGAAGGTTGAGGCAATCAAGATCAGGATCAAGAAGCTGGGGATGCTCATGTACACATCAATAAACGAAGTGATGATCGTATCCAGCGCGCCGCCATAATAACCAGCGACAAACCCCAGCACAATGCCGGCGCCCAGGCCAATTGAGCCAGCAATCGCGCCGATTTGCAGAGTCAGGCCGGTCCCGACGACCATCACCGCCAGCAGGTCGCGGCCCTGGCGGTCTGTGCCGAAAGGATACCCTGGCCCTGGCGGCAGGTTGGCCGGAACTTTCAAAGGATAGGCATTCTCAGGGTTGACAATCAGCCTTCCCACCGAGGTAAACAGCAACAGGAAAAGCAGAATCCCCAGCCCTATCCCAAGCGACGGGTTTCTTTTGACGTAAGAAAGAAAACCAGACATGGCTTTATCCTCTCTGGGCGCGGTATGTGATGCGCGGATCGAGCAACGGGTAAATCATATCCATGATGAAAGTCGCGAATGCGATACTCATCACCAGGATGATGCAAATGCCGTAAATCAGGAAATAATCAAAGGTAGATATAGCCGCCCCCAGGGTACTCCCCAATCCCTGGTAGTTGAAGAAGTTCTCTGTCACCGCGGCGCCGGTGATAATAAAGCCCAGGCGCAACGCCAGGCCGGTAAGCGAAGGCAACAGCGCGTTGCGAATCAGGTAACGGAAGAAAATCCGCGAATTTTTCAAGCCTTTCGCCTCCGCGAAAGTGGCGTAGTCATCCCCTTCTACCGTTACCATCATGGCGCGCATCCCCAATGCCCACCCCGATGCTTCCACCACTACAATCGAGGTGATCGGCAGAACTGCGTGGTAGGCGTAATCCATAATGAATTTGGGGTTGCTCCAATCTTCCTGCATGGTCTTGGAATAAGGATCACCCAGAGGGAACAACTTCCATCGGAATGCGGCAAAATAGATCAGCACCAGGGCAATCAGATAGGATGGCACCGATGAAAACACCAACAGCGGAGGAACCACGATGTTGCCCAACCAGCGTGGAGACTTATTCCATCCAATCAATGCGCCTAAAAGAATTCCAATGGTAAATGCCAGGAAGATCGAAACGGAAACAAACGGAAGGGTCAGCCGACCTCTGGCGATGATGATTTCCATGACGGTGCGCGGATACGAATTGATGGAATAGCCAAAATCCAGCCTGGCGACATTGGCAATATAGGTGATATATTGCTGCCACAAAGGTTTATCCAGGCCAAACAACCGGTTGTACATATTAATCATCTGGGTTGCATCTTCCGGCTTGCGGCCCTGGCTGGCGATCTGCTGCATCAACTGCTCTTTGATCGGGTCCCGGCCCGTCATGCGGGGCAGCAGGAAGTTGATCGTGGCAGCCGTCCAGATCACCATGATCAGGAAGATCACACGTCTGAGTACATAATTTGCCGTCATCTACGACCTCCATCGTTATGAGGGTTGATAACACCAGGCCCCGGGGGGCGAGCCGGGAGTCCTTAGAATTACAGTTCAACGAGCCGCCGGCATTGCAAGCCCCAGCCCGAAGCTTGATGGAATATTCGCAAGTTAAGGGTCTTGCCCTTCTGTCAGGGGCCTGTTCAGCAGACCCCTGACAGAGATGAGGCTTTCCTCCTGGCCTGCTAAGTAAGGCGAGTTCTTCTGCAGGCCAGTGGACGGAGGTTCATTGCTACGCCTGTTTGGCCTTCAGGTTAATCACCACCTGGTACATGGTGCAGGCCCACAGCGCCGAGTTGACATACGGGTTTTCCTGGGTCGGCCAGTTATCCCAATAGGTGTAGTTCACCGGAATGCGGTGGTACCACTGCGTGATGGGGGCATCTGGCAGTTCGTCGTACCAGATTTCCATGCCCTTGTGGAACAGCTCTTTCATCTTCGGGTCATCCATGGCGGTGTTGTTCATCTCGTCAGTGATGGCCTGGAATTCATCGTTCCACCAGCGCGAGAGGTTGCCCCAACTCTGTTCGCCCACCGGCATGGCGTTTTCTTTGCGGTAGAGCATGAAGGTATCGAGCGGGTCAATCGTCGAGCCGCCATGACCAAACAGGAACAGGTTGGCGCGGCCATCGGCCTTCGCCGCCCACACATCCTGCGGGGCCTTGTGTTCGCACTTAAAGCCGGCGGCGCGCAGTTGCTCCGCGATAATCGGGCCAGAGTCACCAAACAGCGGGACAGCCGCATACAGGTCGAAGTCCAGCACGGTTCCGTCCTTGTCGGCCCAGAAGCCCTCGGCATTCTTGACGTAACCGGCCTCTTCCATCAATTGAGCCGACTTTTCGAGGTTCTGGGTTTCCATCTGGTACTTGTCCAGAATATCCTTAATGCCATCCACGTAGGTCATCAGGCGGGGATATTCGGGGAAGGGGATGACGCTGATCTTGCCGGCGCCGCCCCAGCCCACGTCCACGATCTGCTGGCGGTTGATGGCATAAGAAACGGCCCAGCGCACACGCTTGTCGTTGGTGGGGGCTTTGGCGGTGTTGAAGTACACCGAGGTCGGCCACCAGTCAATGTAACCGAAAGGCAGTTGCTTACCGGTCCAGGTGAGGAGGTGATCCGACTGGGCCAGCAGGCTGGCGACTACCAGCGGGCGCAGGTCGAGGGCCTGATCAATTTCGTTGTTGATCAACTGCTGAGCGGCAACGGTGTCATTCTGGAACGGCTGGTAAATCATGCGCCAGACATCCGGCTCCTGAGCAACAAAACCGGTCTCCACGGCCCACCAGCTCGGGCGCAGGTCAAAATAGCTGAACTGGTCGGTAGAAGCCGACAAACCGTATGCGCCGGTGGTCACGGGCCACTGCTTCTCGACGTCGAAGTTCTTGAAGTTCACCAGTTCTTCGTCAGGAATGGTCGAGTAGATATGATCCGGTAGAACGGCGGGGAAATCGCCCAGGTCGAAGCGGAAGGTCAGGCTCTTGAAGAAGAAGCGATAGTCAGACTGGTTGAGCTTCACCTTAAGGGTCAGGTCATCCACCACTTCGGTGGAGTCCAACTCGGCCTTGTAGGTGGCGGAGCGGTTGAGGCCGTCAACCCGCTTGAGGCGCTCCATTGAGGTCGCCACGTCTTTGGCGGTGAAGGGCGTGCCGTCGCTCCACTTGATGCCCTTGCGGAACTTGATGGTGTATTCGGTCGCGTTCTCGTTCGCGGTATAGCTCTCGGCCAACCACATATAAGTTTTATCGGCATGGGCGCCGTAATATGCGCAAGGCTCCCACAGGATGGCATAGCCAACCTGGTGGTTATAGCCGGCCGCCAACGGGCTGGCAACGCCAGGGACCGGGGCGCCATAGGACATGATCAGCGTGCGATTACGGGGAACGTCACCCAGGGGGAACTTCTTCTCACGTTGCACTGCGGGCTTGCTGGTATCAGGCGCCTGGGTAGCTTCACCTGTGGTACCAGTATTGCCGGTGTTGCCGGTCGTGGGCTGAGTTTGGCCGCCGCACGCAGTCAACAGGGCAGCCCCTGCCGCCACAGCGGTTCCGCGCAAAAACTGCCTACGGGAAAGGTTAGACATTTTCTTCTCCTTGATATTGATTTCGTCCATGCAATCCGGAATGAGTTGACTCTGCGTTAACATAGAACCCCAACGACAAATCGGACCCCAACGATAAATCAGGCGCCAGTGATTTTCCTCCTTTCATGATAAAGATTTGACTTTGGCACTCACATTCATGCCAGTTCAACCGGCGCCGGCCTACGCTGGTTTGGGAGCGTTCTCAAGAGAACCCAAACAAAAAAGAGAACACACCCCCACACTGCAGGCAGACGCAATAAGCCAGCAGAACGTAGCGACCTGCCTACTTTATAACAGACACTGCGAAGAAAAAAATATACTCTTGAAACTTATTTATGTATTTTTGTAGCCATTCTCCCGCGCCAAAGGCAAGCCAAAATCACTGCCCAATACAAATGTTGTGGCGTACAGGGAAACCCTGTACGCCACAACGTACTGCACAGCAGGTTACGGTTGCTTGGCCTTCAGCCCGTTGACGACCACAAACATGGTCAGGTGCCAGAGGGCCGAGTTCATGTAGGGATTCTGCTCGTTCGGCCAGTTATCCCAGTAGGTGGTGTTGACCGGGATGCGATGGAACCACTGCACCACCGGGGCATCTGGCAGTTGTTCGTACCAGATTTCCATGCCCTTGTGGAACAGCTCTTTCATCTTCGGGTCATCCATGGCCGTGTTGTTCATCTCGTCGGTGACGGCCGTAAATTCATCATCGAACCAGCGCGACAGGTTGCTCCAGCTCTGCGTGCCCTGCTCCATGGCGTTCTCTTTGCGGTAGAGCATGAAGGTGTCGAGCGGGTCAATCGTAGCGCCGCCGTGACCGAACAGGAAGAGTGTCGCGCGGCCATCGGCCTTCGCCGCCCATACATCCTGCGGGGCCTTGTGCTCGCACTTAAAGCCGGCGCTGCGCAACTGCTCTGCAATGATGGGGGCGATATCGCCAAACAGGGGGACGCCCGCGTACAGGTCGAAGTCAGGAACATTGCCATCCTTGTCAGCCCAGAAGCCGTCGGCGTTCTTGGTGTAGCCGGCTTCTTCCATCAGTTTGGCACTCTTTTCGAGGTCCTGCTTCTCGATCTGATACTTATCCAGAATATCCTTAATGCCATCAATGTAGGTCATCAGCTTGGGATATTCGGGGAAGGGGGTGATGCTGATCTTGCCAGCGCCGCCCCAGCCGACATCAACCAACTGCTGGCGATTGATAGCGTAAGAAACGGCCCAGCGCACTTTGGGATCGTTGGTCGGCGCGCGCCCGCAGTTGAAGTACACGCTGATCGGCCACCAGTCCACGTACCCAAAGGGCGGCTTCTTGCCGGTCCACGTCTCCACATGATCCGACTGGGCCAGCAGGCTGGCAACCACCAACGGGCGCAGGTCGAGCGGGTGATCAATCTCGTTGTTGATCAGCATCTGGGCGGCCACCGTATCATTGGTGAAGGCCTGCTGTAAGACGCGCCAGACATCCGGTTCCTTCTCCACAAAGCCGGTATCCACCGCCCACCAGCTCGGACGCAGGTCAAAGTTCATGAACTGGTCACTGGTCTGCCCAACGCCGTAAGCCGAGGTCGAAACCGGGTGCCCGGTGGCGGGGTCGTAATCCTTGAAGTTCACCAGTTCGGCATCCGGGACGTCTTTGTAGATGTGTTCGGGCAGGATAGCGGTGTCGTCGCCCAGGTCAAAGCGGAAGGTCAGGCTCTTGAAGAAGAAGCGCCAGTCCGTTTGATTCAGCTTGACCTTAAGGGTCAGATCATCCACCACTTCGGCGGCGTCCAGCTCGGCTTTGTAGGTGGCGGAGCGGTTGAGGCCGTCAACCCGCTTGAGGCGCTCCATCGAGGTCGCCACGTCTTTGGCGGTGAAGGCCACGCCATCCGACCACTTGATACCCTTGCGGAACTTGATGGTGCACTCGGTCGCGTTTTCGTTGTAGGAATAGCTCTCGGCCAGCCACATGTAGGTCTTGTCACCATGCGCGCTGTAATAGGCGCAAGGCTCCCACAGGATCGCGTTACCGTTCTGGTGGTTGTAGCCGGTCAGCAAGGGAGCGTGAATGCCGGGCGCGGGGGTGTTGTTGAAGTAAATCAGGGTGCGGTTGCGTGGTACATCGCCCAGGGGCCACTTCTTTTCTCTAGCCTTGACTTCTACTTTCGTAGGTTCGGCCGCTTTGGTGGGCTCAGCTTTGCCGGTATCGCCAGTGGTGGGCTGCTGCGCACCGCCGCAGGCGGTCAGAACGGCGGCCCCAACGGCAACCGCAGACCCACGAATAAACTGCCTACGAGTGATATTAGACATATGGTTCTTCTCCTTAAAAAATCTTTGAAAGGTCTGAAATGCAAGCGAGTCAGGCATGAGCAAACGAGCAAGTATTTTGGGCTGTGATCCTCCTCCTTTCGATCTTAAGCTGGCGTAACACAGATTGAACGCCGTTGAAAGTGGTGTCAGGTAAACGGCCATGCCACCACAGGATCTTGGAAGCGCCACTTTTAGGGTGAACCCCTAAAAGGAATCACCGGCAAACTGTGGAAGCGCTCTCACACGATTACGCCAGAACACGCAGTTGCCAGAAAATTCACTCAGCAGATAACCGGCTACTTCTTATACGCCTAAGATTACACTAACGTACGGGAAAACCAATAAATGGATTAGCAGGCAGATAGAGAAGGACGAACCTACTCTAGTTTATATCAAAATCAGAAAAAGAAAAAATATCTTTTTGAAGCCTGTTTATGTATTTTTGTAACCTATGCCTCAAAAATACAGGTCACAAAACGTAATATTGGATGTTTTTATCCTATCTGATTGTAATACTGTATGATAGCTTTACAGCAATTAAAAACACCGCCGGGATGGTTCCCCGGCGATGCTTTCAGCGTCGGCGCAGACTTTTACTGGAAATTCAGGCGCATGGTGAGATCTTCAAAGGCAATATCCATCTGATCGGTTGGATAGGCCGCCTGGCAGTAGGGGTTCTCGACGTGCGGAAAACCGTTCAGCGCAACCTCTTGCCCATTAACCTGGAAGGCCCCCTGCCAGCCAAAGGCGAGTTCATCGCCGCGCAGCGAAGTGTAACGCACGCTCAGGTCGCCCCAAACCGGCAGGGTCGCCAATACCTTTTGCCGGAACTGCAAGAAATTCCCGTCGGTTTCTACGCGCCCCATCTGGCAGAGCCATACGTTTTTGCGCCCCGGCGAGCGCAGTTCGCGGTATCCATCGGGCGCGCGCTTGATCAGTTCAAACCCCGCCGCCGCGGTGAGCGCCACATAACCCTGCCCCTTCCGTCCAAAAGCCCACCCTCCTTCGAAGGCAGTCTCATCAAAGGCATACATTGGGAAGTAAGCGTGCGTAAAATCCAGCGCGGCGTCTTCTGGGATGGAATAAACGGCTACCAGCACATCTTTCCATTGAGCCACACGCGGCTGCGCGCCGTTCCCCAGCCAGAACCCGGGCCGGTGGAACTCTTCCTGACCAGAAGATGCCGGGTGGTTGGTGAATACCAGCGCGTCTGGCCCTAACGTGGCCTGCCAGATGTGCGTGCTGCTGCCGCGCTCGCCGGGGTGGTAATCCTGCGCGGAGCCAAGCAGGTAGTCGGGCGTGCGGTAAATCACTTTATTCACCTCACCCCCGGCGGCCTGGTGGCGCTCACGGCTCCACATCTCCGGCTGTTTGCTGGTGGCGATGTCCGCAAAGAAAGAGGGGAACTCATATTCTGCCAGCGCCAGGCTGATGACGCCGGCCAGTTGGGCGCTGTAAATTCCCGTTCCCCACAACAACCGGGCAATTCCGGCGCTGGGCTGCATACGCCCACTCTTCAGCGCGGCGCTGGCATAGGCGGCGCTGGCATTGCCCATTGAGCCGCCCAAGACGCCCTGATGGGTGTTTACTGCCAGCAGAAACAGGATTTTATCCAATAGCACGGCGGAAAAATCACGCACGGTTTCGTTTTCCGCCAGGCTTACCAGATGAGTTAAAGCAACCACATTGCGTTCCACAGCCTCTGGCGAATCCCATTCCGCGAAGCCGCGCTCGCCCCGCTGCCGCAGCCACTCTTCCACTTTGGCCTCGGCCTCTACCCGGTGCACCGCTCCGGTTTTTTGGGAAACGGCAAACATCTTCTCTGGGTACAACTGGCCGGCCAGGACTTCAGCAGTTGCCGCCAGCAAGGCGCTGCTCTCGCGCTCAAAATCCACGCCCGACGGCGCCGCGCCGGGGGCAAACGCAAATTGCAGAACAGCCTCTTCTAACCCATCGAGCAGCCCTGCCGGGAATGCGGACTTATCGGCAAAGCGCATCGCCATCCCTAACAGGCCCACGAGCGCCAGTTCACTGCCGGCCTCGCGCTGTTTTACCTGACGGATGGCTTCACGAATGGCTTTACGGTCCAGTTGATCCCACTTTTCCAACACCATCTTTGCCAGTTCGGCAAACAGCAGTCCATCGCGCCGGGCCGCATCTTGGAGCGCCTCGGCCCGCCGGCTGGCGTAGTCGCCGTAGGGCGTGGTGGAGAAATCATTATCCAGGATATAAATGGGCAGGGCGCGCTGGTAGCGCATATCCTGTTCAAAATATTCTTTATTTGGAGCGCGCAGCACCACCCAGCCGGGACGCTCGAAAATGCGCTGTGGATGCCCAATATCCAGGCCCTCTTCCTTAACAACGTCCCAGGTACCCTCGACATAGATCATCGAGGCGGCGTCGCGGATGGAATAGGCATACCGCAGGTCGTCGGTGGTATCTTCAGCAAAATGCAGTTTAACCACCCGACCCCGGTAGCTGGCCGCTTCTTCCAGGTAAGCCTGATCGAACAGCTTTTCATATTTCTGAACACGATGCGGAAAACGCGCCTTGACCGGCACATGCACCGCGGCCGTCTCTACCGGCTGACCTTCCACGCGCAGCGAAAACCCCAAATCCACCGATCGGGCTCCCACCTGGCCGACTCGCACCGTAAGCTCATTCTCTTTTTCCAGGCTCAGACGCGCCACAGCCGTTTGCCTGGCGCCATCGGCTGTGCCTGGCCCGCTCTGGTAAATCAACTGACCGTTGACCCACACATCCAATTCTCCTGTGAAGGTGAGGGCCAGAGACGCTTCTCCGGGCGATTGGGTCAGCAGGCGGGTATAAGCCCAGCCCTGAAGGTACTGCGGAAGCGGCGCAGCCGTCGAAAGATCCACCCGGTGATCCTCGCCACAGCGCAGGTAACGCCAGGAAACCTGCTCGTTAAACGTCCCTCGATCCACAGGGGGCTGTTCCAGGTGAAGCGTCGCTGTGCGGCGGGGCGCAGCTTCTTCGACTTCATAGCTTATCGGCCCGGCTACCAGCCAGTGATGAATATAGCCGCCGATCAGCGGGTATTCCAGCGAGCGATTAGTCATGGGTAGTTCTTCTCCTCAGGTGATGTCGTTCTTGTTCAGCAGGCATTTTCCCATCCAGATGCCGGGATCGTTCAGTTCACCGGCCAGGTGGTTGATTACTGCGGTATTCGATAATCAGTCAATTGGTGATGCGAAATCGCGCCGCAGGAGCAATTCTAACAGCACTTTCCGTTCGGTGAAGACGTGTGTTCCACGGTAGGATCGCCGCTGCCAGGGGATTCCAGCGTTTTGGACCCAGCCAGTCTAACCCCCGCCTTCTTCAAGGCATCCTGGAAAATCTCATACGTTACCGGCTCCTGAAGGTGCGCTGCGGCGCCTTCTAAAGCGGCTCCGGGCCCATCCGCGCTCATTTGCGCTGCCCATGAAAAGACCAGCACCGGAATCTGGCGGGCAAATGGGTCCGCTTTGATCGAACGCAGCACTTCCCACCCTTTGATTTTTCCCGGCAGGTCGGCCTGTAAGAACACTGCCACGGGTTTCTCCTGGTAAATCATGGGAAGCACATCCTGACCTTCGTAAACCTGTGCCACTCGGAACCCGCTTTCTTCGCTGTAGATGCGGAGAAGCTGGATAAACCAGGGATCATGCGCGGCGATTAAACACGTCAAAGGCATATCTGTGCCTCTAGAAGCGAAACCGTTTCAACGCATTTTTCAAAAAAAAGCGCTGCGTTTCGTATGCTAAACATAACAGTTAAAATAGGAGAAGTCATTTACACGTGAGACTTAATTGTTCACTTTTGTAACCTTTTTAACGGATTTCGTCACCTGCGCACACGCTCAGCTATTTTCGTTGCGCGCGCCGCGCTGGTAAGCCGATGGCGTAAGGCCCGTCTCCTCTTGAAAAACCCGCGAGAAGTATGACTGGCTCGACATCCCCACTTCCATTGCCACCTGCGTAATAGAATAATTGCCCATTTCGAGCAGGCGTTTGGCGCGTTGAATACGGTAGCGGCTCAGGTACACCATAGGGCCAATGCCCATCTCGCGGTTAAAGCAGCGCGAAAGATACTGCTCATTGATGCACAGCGCGCTGGCAATGTCGGAGCGCGAAATCGGCTCTTTGTAATGCTCGTGGATAAACCCGATGGCCTGCTGCACCAGCTTTTGCGATTCGCTTCCCAGGCGTTTGTTGCGCGCCAGCACATCTTCGATGCGCGCCAAAATCTCGGAAGTATTAAACATCCCTTTGCTGAGGACAGTAGCCACCCCCTGGTTTAAACGCTCCATCTCGCGGCGCGTGATTACCTGCCCACTTAAAACGATCACCGGCACACTGCGCAGGGTTTGCTCAGACTGCATGGCCTTCAACACGCCAAAGCCATCCAGTTCAGGCATCATCAGATCCAACAACACTAAATCTGGAACGACATACCGCATGATCTGAAGCCCTTCCTGGCCGCTGCGAGCCGTCAACACGTTGACATCTGGCAGTTCAGAACGGACGAGGCGCGAGTGCATTTCCAGAATGCCGGGTTCGTCGTCTATAATCAAAATCGTGCGCTTTGCTCCCTGCGCCGATTTCACCAGGCCGTGGCGGCTCAATGCTTTCACCAACTCTTCTATGCCCACCGGCTTGTTGAGGTAGTCCATCTCCAGAACTGCCCCCATATCTTCTTCGCGGATGAGCGAGTAGAACAGCACCGGGATATCTTGGGTAGCGGGGTTTTCTTTGACCCGCTTCATGATATCCCAGCCTTGCTCCGAGGCGGGCGCCAGGTCTAACACCACCGCGCCGGGCGGCGCTTGCAGCAGGTTTTCGATGAGATCTGGCGTGGTCTGTAGCGCCAACTCTTCTACCTGAAAGCCGTGCCGGTGCAGGTACTGCATCAGTTCCTGGCTTTCACCAGCCGCGCCGGTGACAATCAACACCACGCCTTCACGCGAGCTGCCCGGCCCGCTCAGAGCCGCCGGGTCGGCCCCTGGCTGTTCCACCAGAATCGGCAGGGTGAATTGGAAATTCGAGCCGCCGCCCTCTTCGCCGCTGGACGTCACCCAAATACGGCCTCCGTGCAGTTCCACCAGCCGCCGGGTGATCGCCAGGCCCAGGCCAATCCCACCATAGCCACGGTGAATCGATCGGTCGCTTTGGCGGAACTCATCGAAGATTTTCTCCAGGTCTTCTTTGGCGATGCCCAAACCTGTGTCGCGCACCGAGATTAAAATCTCTTGGTCTTCCTGTACCGCGGTCAAGACCACTTCGCCGCGGGCTGTGAACTTGACGGCGTTGCTCAATAGATTCAATAAAATCTGGCGCAGACGGGTTTTATCACCCATCACCCGAGGCAGTGGGCCGGCCGCTTCCATCCGAAACGTCAGGTTCTTTTGCTGTGCCAGGTGCTCTCCCATGCTGGCTACATCTTGCAGAACCGGCATAAGATCGAGCGGCTTGACGATCAACGACATTTGCCCTAACTGGCTGCTGGCAAGGTCCAGCACGTCGCGGATGAGCCGGTCAAGGTGCTGACCGCTCACGTAAATCTGTTCCAGGAAGCGCCCAATCCCTTCTCCATCCTCGTGAGGGGGGTTTTCACCCCTGGCGCGCGCCTGCTGACGGATTGCCATTTCGCTCAGGCCCACAATCAGGTTCAGGGGCGTGCGTAGTTCATGGCTGACCATCGAAAGAAACCGGCTCTTCAACTGATTGGCCTCTTCGGCCTGCTGACGCGCGTCCTGGAGTTTGTGGCGCAGACGCACACCCTTCAACGCACTGCTCAATTGAATCCGCAGCGCCTGAAAAATATCGCATTCTGATGAATCGAGCGGCGGGTCGGTCTGGAAAACGATATAACCAATCTGTTCGGCGCGCAGGTGAAGTGCTTCAACCACAATGGAGAAAGGCGAATACCCCTCTAACCACTGACGCGGCAGAATCTCAGACACCGGGAAAGATTCTTCTTCTGGCCGAACCGCGACGCGCTCTCCATTTTGAACTGCCAGGGCCAGACGCGCGCGCCCTTCTGGATCAAAAACCTCATTTTCATACAGCACCAGGAAAAAGTCGCGGATTCCCAGGCGCGCCAGACCGCCGGCCAGGATATCTAAGAGTTCGTTCAGATCAACGGTAATTAGCAGGTCCGACTCGATCTCGCGCAAGATTTCCGTCCGTCGTGAAGACTGCCAGCCGCGGTGAACCTCAGCGCGCACTGCCACCTGCCCGATCAACACCCTGGCCTGCTGCCACATATCTTCAACAAACGCCAGGTCACTGCCCTTTAAGTAAGGAAGCAGATACTGCCTTAACAGGGTCAGGGCTTCGTGCCAACGCGTTACATTACTGCTCTCTGAAACCGCCGCACGCAGCAGTTCGCTTAGATCGTGAAGGTACTGCCGCGAAGGGATAATATGGTGGTCGGGGTTATCCAGGTAGCGCTCAATCTCAGCAATGACGATTTCCAGCAGTTGTTCGGCCCATTGCTCGGCCAGGTTTTCAATCGAGGTTCCCATGCTGGGAGCCATGCGGCCGGGCAGCACGGAACGCGCCGTGGTTAGAGCTTCCCACAGGCTGCCCGTCGAGCGGACGACGGGGCCAACGGCTGCCTGCTCGGCCATTGGCTCCAGGCAGCCGCACGAGCGGCGCAGGATCAACTGCGGCGTCAGAATGGTGTCTTGTGCAACCCGCTCGCCGCGCAGGCGATTAACCAGCAGTTCAACAGCTTTGCGCCCCAGGCTGCGGAAGGGCAGGCGCACGGTCGTCAGCGGAGGCTGCGACCCGCGCGCTTCTTCGCCATCGTTGAAACCCGTCACCACTATATCTTCTGGAACCCGGCGGCCACGCGCACGCAAAGCCTCGATAACTTGAATAGCCATATCGTCTGAATACGTGACGACGGCCTCACAGCCCGCAATGCACTGTTCCGGCGCGCGCAGCATCTCTCCCAGCGTGCAAACCAGTTCCGGGCGAAACAGGCCGAACTGGTTCATCACTCTTTCAAAAGCCTCACGCCGCAGCGCCGCAAAGTGGTTATTTTCCTGCCCGACAAAGGCAATTTTGCGGTAGCCGTGCGCGCGAATCAGGTGCAGCAGCAGGTCGCGCACTCCCAGGGCGTCATCGGTCAGCAGATTGGCGCAGCCGACCAGCCGCAGATCAATGCTGACCACTGGCAGCGGGTGAAACCAATCTACAAATTCCTGCGTCTTCTCCAGCGAACTGAACTGACTGACAAAGGAATTCCAGATAATCAGACCATCAATATTGTGCCTGCCAACCAGGTCATATAAAACGGCCTGCGGTGAGCGGTCATATGCCTCGCCGGCCAGGTAGATCAGGTCAATTGCATTTTCTTTAGCGGCTTCGGCAATGCCGCGCCACATCAGCCACTTTTCAAAGTGGTACACCCCACCCGGAGAACCGCTCAAATAGGCAATTTTAGCCCGCCCGTGCCTGTCACGCCCCAGTCTTCCAGGGGCCTGCTCGACCAGGTCACGGTATGCTCCGCTCTGACCTCTTTCTACTTTGGGTCGAGTAGAACGGGTAGGTTCCTCAAACATCATCAAATTCTCTCCATCCTACAGATACAATACAACATGTAAGGTAAAGTGATCCAATAATCGTAGTGCCGCGAAGATTATGTTCTAATCGTCGAAGACTGGACGCTCTCTTAATTATACAAAACTCCACAAGAAACGGGGACATTTGTTACCTCACAGGCGCGCAAATGATGTTAAAATATCATTAGAATTTTTAACTGCTTCCGAATGGTAGCATTTCAGAGGATGGGTAAATTGCTGCCCACAATTTGCCTATCTTTTGGTCTATGACCCCCTGAATGGAGAAAAGAGATGAAACCCTGCCAACATTATCGGCACACCCACCCAATTCACCGAGCGGTTTCGCGGCGTCAATTCTTGCACGGCGCCGCGGTTGCCGCCGCCGGTCTGGCGCTGGCCGGCTGTCAGGCGACCCCCGCCCCGGCCACTCCAGGCAGCGGGCAGGCAACGGGCAAAAATTCACTGGTAGCCATTGCCAAAGCCGAGAGCTACGACCGTGCCCTGGTTCGCAAGCAGGTTGAAACGATGCTCGATGCCATCGGCGGCCTGGGAGATGTGCTGGCGCACGGCACCCGCGTGGGCATTAAAGTCAATATGACCGGTGGAACTACGGTTAAGCCCCTGCCTAAAACCACCGAGGTTGACACGTTTGTCACCCACCCAGAAGTGGTGCGCGCTCTGATCGAGCTGCTGCGCGACGCCGGAGCCAAAGATATCTTTATCGTCGAGGCGGCGTATGAGCCGGCATCTTGGGTCCAATATGGTTATACCGAGGTCGCAAAAGACACCGGAGCTACCATTGTGGACCTGACCGAAGCCGCCCCCTACAAAGACTTCGTCGAAGTTCCTTCGAGCGACAACCCCTTCTATTACGACAAATTTAAGTTCAACCCGATTCTGACCGAGCTAGACGCCTTTATCTCTGTCTCAAAGATGAAGTGCCACAACGTTGCAGGCGTCACCCACTCGATGAAGAACCTGTTTGGCCTGGTTCCCTACCGGTTCTATACGCTCAACAAAGGCGACCGCTACCGCTCGGCTTTCCACGGTCCCGCAACCGAAACCGGCCGCCGAGTTCCGGGCGTGATTATGGACTTGAACCTGGCCCGCCCAATTGATCTGGCGCTGATTGACGGAATCCGTTCGGCAGAAGGCGGCGAAGGCCCCTGGATTCAGTGGTTTGGCCCCGTCCGGCCTGGCGTGATGTTCGCCGGTAAAGACCCCGTTGCCACCGACGCCGTCGCTACTGCCGCGATGGGTTTTGATCCCACCGCCGAATACCCCAACGAACCTTTCGTCAACGGGCGCAATCACCTGGCAATGGCCGCCAAGTTGGGCATCGGAACCAACCGGCTGGATGAGATCAAGATCGTCGGCGCCAAACTCGATGATGTAAAGATGAAGTTTAAGGTCAGCTATTAAGCCTGAAGCGAGGTTCTGCCCTGAATCTCCCTGAACTTCCCCTCCCGCAGCGTGACGCGTTTTACCAGGCCATCTGGAACCTGGCCCGCCAGATTCCTCCCGGCCAGGTAGCGACCTATGGACAGCTTGCGGCCCTCGTCCCCAACCCCGGTGGGATCGCCCCTGAAATCTACGAAGCCCACCGGGCGCGTTGGGCCGGGAATGCCATGGCCGCCAGCCCCAAAGACGTGCCCTGGCAGCGCGTGATTAACGCCCAGGGGAAAATCAGCGCACGGCATACGGCTGCTCTCCAGCGCCGCCTGCTGGAGCAAGAAGGCATTGTTTTTGACGCCAAAGAACGCGTGGACCTTAAAAAGTACGGCTGGCTTGGTCCTGCCAGATAGCCACCCAACCCGCGTAGTCATATTGTGACATTTTTAACAATGAGATGTGATAGACGGCCTATATCCGCCGGGCGCTATCCTCTTTATAATCCCTGGTATGAGCTTCTATTCTAATACCTGCCAGCTTACGAGCGCCCAGTCCACGCTAAGCGAGGTCGAGGCGCGCGCGCAGAGACTGGCTTTCCTGCTGAGCGAAACGGTCGAGTTTCAGAATTACCTGCGCCTGGAACGCGCTGTAAACCTTGACCCCCAGGTACAGGTCCTGACCGAGAAACTGCATATGCTGCAAATGGCCTACGTCTATTCGACCGATGAGGATGGGAATACGGTCGATTCGCTCACCGCGCAGATCGAAGCACTGCCCATTGTGGCGGAATTTCGCCGGGCGCAGCAGGCCGTCCGCGCGTTATTCACTGCCGTTGATACCGTCATCAGCCAATCTGCCGGGTTGAGCTTTGCGAAAAATACCCGCTGCGTCTTTACCTGAGGGTAAGACCCCCGGCCAGGTCTGGCCGCTCCGAACCCACCTGCAAGAAAGTATCCAGGACTCACGCATGCCTTTGACAACCGCTATCCTCCAGGCCGCCCAGGAATTGGGCGCCGCGCTGCGCGCCACCGACATCATCCAATCCTATCTGGAAGCCGACGCCAATTTCCTTGCCGACCCGCAGCTTGCCGCCCTGCAAGCCGAGATTCAACAGCGCCGCCAGGCGATCCGCGAGAAAGAAACAGCCGGACAGGCGTTGTCTCCCCAAGAGATCAACGCCTATCACAACCTGCTCGAACAACTGCACCGCAACCCGCTCTACTTACAGCGCGAAGCCGATCTCAAACAGGCTCAATTGCTTCTGGCGCAGACGGCTGAAACGATCAGCAGCATTCTGAGCATTAGATACGCCACCCTGGTAGATGACGCCGACCAGAGCAGTGACTGCTCGTAACGTTCTTCGACGCTTTACACCCCAAAAAACGCCTTAGCTTACTCCTAGCCTGGATACCCCAGGTAAACCGTTTTGGTGCGCGTGTAAAACTCCACCGCTGCCGGCCCCTGTTCCTTAAAGGTGTTGGCGCTGGAATGCTTAAACCCACCAAATGGCACGTGCGGGGCCAATCCGGTGGTTGGCTCGTTGACCTTCACCACCCCTGCCTGGATGCGCTCCGAAAATGCCATTGCCCGATTGAGGTCGCGAGTCACTATTCCGGCTGAAAGGCCAAAAGTGATGCCGTTGGCCTTCTCCAGTGCATCGTCAAAATCGCGCGCGCGGATGACGCCGATCACCGGCCCAAAAATCTCTTCCTGAGCGATCCTCATTCCCGGCTGTACGTCATCGAACACCGTGGGCTGCAAGAAGAAGCCTTTGCCGGCCAGTCGTTCACCTCCGGCTACTAACTTCGCGCCCTCTGCCTTGCCGATCTGGATGTACTCCAGATCGGTTTCTAACTGTCCCTGGCTGGACGCCGGTCCCATTTGAACGCCCGGCTCTAAACCGTCGCCGACTTTCAAACTGCGCGCCGCCTGAGCTAAGGCTTCGACGAAAGCATCGGCTACCGGCTCTTCAACAATCACCCGGCTGGTAGCCGTGCAGGCCTGCCCCGTCAGCCCATACCCGCCGATGACGGCCAGCCTCACCGCCAGGTTAAGATCGGCATCTTTTAAGACCACCAGGGGGTTCTTGCCGCCCATTTCCAACTGCACGCGCGTCAGGTTGGGGATGGCTTTGGCGTAAATTCCCGTGCCAACCGCATAAGACCCGGTGAAAGAGATCCCCTGGATGGCCGGGTGAGTGACAATCACATCGCCGATATCCGCGCCGCGCCCGGTGATAAAGTTCAGGACGCCCGCCGGCAGTCCGGCCTCTACCAGCGCCTCCACCAACAGGGCCGCAATGAGCGGAGTTTGAAAAGCTGGCTTGAACACCACGGTATTACCGTAGATCAGAGCGGGCGCGATCTTCCAGGCGGGGATCGCTATGGGGAAATTCCACGGCGAGATGATCGTCACCACGCCCAGCGGTTCGCGGCGGGTGAAGATCATCTCGTTCTGCACCGTTCCGGGCAGTACCGTGCCGCCCACGCGCCAACCCTCGCCTGCGAAATATTTAAAGAGGTCGCGCGCACGGATCACTTCGCCCCGCGCTTCGGTCAACGTCTTCCCCTCTTCCTGAGTCAGCGCCCGCGCCATCTCATCCAGGCGCGCATCAATGATCTGAGCGGCCTTATCCAATATCAACCCGCGCTGCGGAGCGGGCATCTGCGACCACTGCGGAAAAGCCTCGCGGGCCGCTTCGATAGCCCGCACCGCGTCTTCGCGGCAGGCCATCGGGTATTCGGTCACAACTTCATCCTGGTTCGCCGGATTCACCGTTCTGGCCGTTGCGCCGTTCCCGGCGTCAACCCACTGCCCTGCAATTAAGTTCTTTACGACTCGCATATCCCTCATCCCTCCTTATTTGATTCCTGCTCTCATTGTAAGTCTATTCCCACGCCGCCTTTTAAGAGGCCGTTGATAGCAAAGCCCTGCGCCGCTGCAGCAGGCTGTTGGTTGAATAGATAATCAGCGCCAGCCAGATGATGCCAAACCCCACCACCCGCTGTTGAGTGAACGGTTCGTGATACAGCGCCACTCCCACCAGGAACTGCAACGTCGGCGCAACGTATTGGATTAGCCCCATGGTTGACAACGGAATGCGGTGAGCCGCCCCGGCAAAGAACAACAGCGGCAGGGCCGTCAGCACCCCGGCAAAGGCCAGCAGCAGGTCTTTTCCGCCCCCCAAATGCCCAAACGCGCCGGTTCCCCGGCTCTCCACGGCGATCAGGTAAATCAGCGCAGGGATGAACAGGATCAGGGTTTCTAACGTCAGGCCATGCAGGGCGCTCAACGGCGCGATCTTCTTCAGCAGGCCGTACAGGCCAAAAGAGAACGCCAGCGTCAGGGCAATCCAGGGCAGCGTTCCATAACTGATGGTCAGGAACAGCACACCCGCCGCCGCCAGGCCAATGGGAACCCACTGCCACAGCTTCAGGCGCTCGCGCAGGAATACCACCCCCAGCAGAACGTTCACCAGCGGATTGATAAAATATCCCAGGCTGGCTTCCAGGATGAAACCGGCATTCACCGCCCAGATGTACGTGAACCAGTTCACCGCCAACAGGCAGGCCGCCGCCAGATAGGTCAGCACAATAGGCCGAGAGAGCACCGCGCGCATACTGGCAATCTGCCGCATCCCTACCATTACGATGGACAAAAATACTACCGACCATACCACCCGGTGAGCGAGAATCTGAAGCGCGCTGACCGGCAGCAGCAGTTTAAAGTAGATGGGGAAAAACCCCCACATTCCATAAGCCGCAAAAGCATACGCAACACCTTTATTCACAGCTAAACTCCTTCACCTCGATCATTCAATCACTATAACTTCATGGTCAACCACCTCTGGCACGCGAAACCGCAGCCATCCATCTTCGATTTGCGCCGTAATTTTTCGCTCCGCCGCCAAAAGCCGCACTGTGGTTAAAAACCTGGTGCCCGACTGCCGCGGCAGGGGGAGCAGGTCAGACGGCTTCCAGCGCACGGTCACATCCACAGGCCCCACGCGAATAAATTCAGCCGCCGGGCGCGGGTCGGTCCCTGTGAGGTTCACCAGATGCAGAATCAACCGCTCTCCCTGGCGGTACAGGCGGCAGTCGAGCAGACCAGGGCCTTCTACCACCACCGGCTGAGGGTCATTCAGCGCCCAATGAACCAGGTTTGCCAGCAGGCGGGCATAGTCTGGCAGGGGATTGCGCGCATAGCAGCGGTCAATGTCGGCCATCAGCAAGGCCAGGCGCGCTCCGTTGGGCAGTTCGCGCAGTGCCAGGGCCGGGTACCGGCCGCCGGGGTCGCGCATCCAGGCCGTTTCAGGGGGATAGACCGGGCAGGGCGGCACGTAAGTCAGCGGAGCCAGGGCGTCGCCGGCCGTCAGTTCAACCACTTCCAGCCGCCCGCCAAAAGGCAGCAGGTCTGTCTCTTCAAACCCTGCCAAAACGGGATGTCGCCGGCCTGCGGGGAGTGGTTCTGCGCCGGTCAGCGGGCCATAGACCCGCGCGCGCAGTTCAGGGGTCAGGCGCAGATAGGTATGCCGCGACCAATCTTCCCAACTGGCCTGCGGCACGGCCTCACTGCCCAGGGCCGGACCGGCGGAGCGCACCCCGAACAGATCGTCCAGCAGGCCCACCGCGCGCGCATCGCCCCATTCATCATAGCGCCCGGTCTCGCCGGTGGCAATCAGCGCACCGCCCTCCGCTACAAAAGCGCGGATCGCCTGAGCCTGGCGCTCGCTCATCGCACCCAGATTAGGAAACACCAGGGCCGTGATGCCCCGTTCTCGCGCTTCCGCCACATCCTCGATGTGCAGCGGCTGGTAGAGGATGCGGCTGCGCCCCAAAGCGCGCGTGAAACCCTGCCAGGGCTGTTCTACCCGCAACCGGGCTTCGTCGCGCCCGTAAAAATCGGCATTCTCCTGCGACCAAACCACCCCCACCGGCGCAACCGGGCGGCGATCTAACAGATACGCCTGGTTGGCTTCATGCCAGCGGAACAGGCTTTGGGCCGTCTGGTACTGGCGGCGGTCTTCGTGATAGGCCCCAATGTGATGCCACCACGGCAGGATGCCCCCCGCGAAGCCGGCCACAGCCCACAGGCGGGCCTCTGGTTCGGGCTTGCTTGCCAGGCGGAAGGGATAGGGGCCATTATGCTCGTACATCGCCATGCTTTCGGCGATCAGCGTGTCCCAGCCGGCCAGGTTATGCAAGAGCATTCCGGCTTCGCTGTTCTGCTGAAAGCTCCCCCCCTGTGGGCGCGACTGCGAATCCAATAACAGCATCCTGGCCCGACCGGCAAGGCGGCGCAGGTCTCGAAAACCAGATCCCTGACCCACCGGATCACTGCCCACCATGCCGATCCACAGGCAGTCGGGGCCGCCCGCTGACTGCGCGGCCTGGTTGTTCAGATCCCAGATCTCCAGCCGCCGGTCGTAATTCCATTGGATCCAGGCCCGATAAGCCGGGTCATTCCAATCCGGGCAGGCTGGCAGTTCCAGACCGGTAGCCTGACGGAACTGCGCCGCCGCATAGGGATTATAGTCAATGCTGGCCCGCCCCAACCCGCTGAAGCTGTTATCGGCAAAGCCATCGGGGTGGTATTGGCGGGCAATCTCACGCAAAATATCTGGCAGATATTCCTGGTAATAGGGGCTGAAAACGCTGGTGATGTACAGGTCTCCGGCGCGGTAAGGGCGGCCCTCGCGGTCCATGGCAATCCAATCGGGGTGGGCCTGGGCCAGCGGCGCGTAGACGCGGTTCGAGTCCATGCGGGCCAGCACCGCCAGCCCTTCCTGGCGCGCCGCTTCGACCAGCTCGCCAAACAAGTCGCGCTCGCCCAGATATTCGGCATAGTGGGTCAGCTCAAACCGGCTGCGATAGTAGGCAACAATTCCCCCAGCGTTGATGATCACCCCCTGTACGCGCGTGCGCCGCCAATGCTCGCGCCAGAAGGCCAGGTCACAGCGGATCGGATCAATTTCGGTAAGATTGGTCTGTCCCCAGCGGTAAACTCGCCGGTACCAAGGTACAAGCTGCGATGTCACAGGGCTGCCTCTTTTTAGATTAAAGTGAACGCAATTATAACCGCCGCCGTAAAAATGGGGCGCGTTACGCGGTTACCGGTACGTTGCCAGAAAGTGCTCCAGCCGCGCCAGCGCATCCGGCAGGTTCTCACGCCCTAGCCCCAGGCGGAAGTGACTGCCGGGGTAATCATACACCCCCGCCGGGAGCAGCAACACTCCCGCCGACTGCGCCAATTCCTCGCAGAACTGACTCACCGAGACCGGCCCCAACCACTCTGGAAAGGCAATACTGCCCGCCTGCGGGCGAATCCAGCGGAACCACTGCCGGTTGCGCCCCATAAATTCATCAACCCGCGCCAGATTGGACTGAATCAGTGCCCGGCTGCGTCCTAACACCACGGAGCGCGCCCGCAGCGCAATCAGTGCCAGGATTTCAGCGGGGGCGCTGTTACAGATGGTGGTGTAATCCTTGTAAGCCGCCAGTTCAGCCAGCAGAGCACGGTCGCGGCAGGCTACCCACCCAATGCGCAGACCCGCCAGGCCAAAAGGTTTCGACATCACCCCCAGTGACAGGGCCTTTTCGTAACAGTCGGCTGCGGCGGGCAGGCGGTCGGCCTCGCGGTATTCTAACAGGCGGTAAACCTCATCGGAGAACAGGGTACAGCCAGCGCCGCGAGCGATTGCAATCAGCTCATCCCACTGCGCCCGGTCTGGCAGCGCACCGGTAGGGTTATGAGGAAAATTAACCACGATCAATCGGGTATTGGGCCGAATGAGGCGGCGTAGTTCATCCAGGTCAATGCCCCATACTGGCTCGCCGCCAGCCATCTGCGGGCGCAGCCACAGCCGGGCAACCTGCGCTCCAATCGCATCCGCCACCTGATACAGTGACTGGTAAGCCGGAAATGTGACGATCATATGGTCGCCGGGGCGCAACAGCACCCGCATGGCAATATACACGGCTTCTTCCGCTCCAGCAAAACAGAGGATCTCTTCAGGTGAAACCTGTTCATACAGCCCGGCGATCGCCTGCCGCAAAAGGGGATGGCCGGTTGTCTCGGTATACCCAAGGGTCAGGTTTTCCCACAACGCCAGAGTATCTTCATCCGCCAGGGCCAGCAGTTCGCGCATCGGCCAGCCCTGTAGGTCGGAAGAACACAGCAGATAGGGCGCTTGAAACTCCCAGCGCGCAAAAAATCTTTCTAACTTAAACGGTTGGATAGGAGATTTCATACCACTATTATAGGGGATTCCTCTACAAAACCCTGGTTTTTCCAACCTTGAGAAAAACTCAGGTGCTGACGGCCGCCGCGTTTATCTCCATGCTGCTGCCGCTGATCGTATTCTTTGCGCTACAACGTTACTTTGTGCGCGGCATCCTGGCTGGGTCTGTTAAAGGCTAGGGAGACAGGATCTTAACTCCATCCCTCCAATCGTTGATCTGGCATTAACCCAAACCACCCTATGATATATAGGTGCAATCTTTGACTACCTGTGATACGATCGTAACAGGTTAAGCAATGATTGCATCAACGATCCGCAAGGGTGGGCCGATTGGGTAATCCGGCGAACCTGGCAGGAAGAAGAGGGAACCATGGGATTTATCGGTGGTTATGGCACGTATCTGCTGTTTGCGCTGCCGGCACTGCTCTTGGGGCTGTGGGCGCAGTTCAAAGTGAAAACATCCTTTGCAAAGTACGCGCGCGTGCGCAGTATGGTTGGATTAACCGGCGCGGAGATCGCGCGGCGGATGTTGGATATGAGCGGCCTGTACAACGTGCGCGTGGAGGAAACAGGCGGGTTCCTGAGCGACCACTACGACCCCACCAGCCGCACGCTGCGGCTCAGCCCGGCGGTTTATCGCAGCAACAGCCTGGCAGCGGCGGGCGTTGCCGCGCATGAAGCCGGCCACGCCCTTCAACACCAGGATGCGTACTTGCCTCTGCAAATACGCTCCGCGATTGTGCCGACCGTCCAGTTTGGCAGTTGGTTGGGGCCGGTCATCTTTATGGTGGGCCTGTTCCTGGCAAGTGAGACTACCATGTGGATTGGCCTGATCCTGTTTTCGGCTACCGCTTTCTTCGCCCTCATTACCCTGCCGGTAGAGTTCAACGCCAGCCGCCGGGCCAAGGTCTGGCTGGCCGACAGCGGGGTGATTTACCAAAATGAGATGGGTGGGGTTAACGCCGTCCTCGATGCCGCCGCGCTCACCTATGTGGCCGCGGCGGCTCAGGCTGTTTCAACCGTCCTGTACTACCTGTTTTTGATGATGGGACGCCGGCGCGAGTAATTACACCGGCACATTCCCCCGCTTAATGAATATTTCCCCGGTCTTGCGCTCAGCAGCAGCGGCGTCGAACAACCACGCGGCCACCCGCCGGGCTTCGATCGAGTTCTGAATACCATGCTGAAGTTCCGCATCCACCAGGCGATAGAAGTGGGCGGCCTGCTCTAACCAACCGGCGGCTTCTAACAGGTCGGCATGCAGTGGAAAGTTGCTCCGCAGGAATTGGGCGTTATCCTGGCGGACCTGAGCCGCCAGTTCGACCCCGGCGCGCACCTGCGAGAGATCGAACTTTGGCCCCTCACGCTCGATTTTAACGGCCAGGTCTTCAATGACCCTGGCTCCCATGCGCGGGCCGTACTTGTTTTCGTCCACCATCGCCCTGCCGATCAGCAGCCAGATCGGGCGCAAATCTTCTTCCAGTGGAGCCGGTTCAAAGGTGGTCAGGGCGTAGCGCCAGGGGTAGTTCATCCGCTGGCTCATCTTTTCCACGGCTTCCAGCAGCACGGCATCCGTCACGTACAGCCCGCGCTCGCCGGCGGGCCGCTCGCCCGGTTCTACCGGCGCGGGCGGCAGGCCGACCGTCTCGTAATAGGTAAACCCGCGCGGATCATACCCTACCAGCACCACGCTGTGGGCGATAAACTCGCGCTTGCCGTATAAAATGCCCTCATCCAGCGCGACCCGCACCGGAAAACCCTTAAAAATGGCCGAGCGCAGAGCCGTCAGAAAGACCTGCGGGTCCTGTGCAACAGAGTAGACACGCTTCAGCCCCAGGTACGGCGCGGCCATTTCCAGGCCAATCTCCGGGTCTGTTCCCAGAGGCGTAAAGCCCACTCCGGGCAGGCTGCTGGCGCCATACGTAAAGGCCATCAAAAAGTCAAAGTTGGCACGGGGGTATTCGATCCCGTGGCTGGCGGCGATCATCTGAAGGCTGGTGGATTGGCCCAACGGGTAAGGCGAAGTGATCCAGGGGACGGTATCGAGATGATATTCAGCGGGGTAATCGCGTTCAGGCGCCGCTTCGATCGGCACAGGCCGGTATGACTGCTGATAGTACTTACGCGCAAACATACGCAGCGCCAGCGGCCACAGGAATAATACCAACAGGATCAGGGCTGCCATGACGCTGAGAGTGATAATCGCAATATCCACCGTTTCTTTTCCTACTTTCTATATTTTTCCGCCCTTAACTTTACTCCCATCCTGATTTTTTCGCAAAACGATTGAGTGATCTCAGCAAAACCAGGCGTGGAGCGAGAAGTGCGCTCGCTGAGCGAACTTACCCCGTCCTCTACATATTAAATTGTGCATACATTGTAGGACACAGCCCGCAATATATGCACAATTTGAAATACGCCCTACAGACCCTACGGTAGATGGAACGTCTGGAGCGTTTCGAGGTAGTGTTCTGGAATGCCGATGTCGAACCGGCGGCCATCCACCACCAGGCCCAAGAAACCGTCCATCTGGCGCAGTTTGTCTAAGGCGCTGGTCAACTGGAATTCGCCCCGCTCGCGCACATTGTTGCGGATGTTGCTCTCTAACAGGTCGAAAATTTCAGGCTTGATGATATACTGACCGAAAACCGTCAGATATTCGTTCTCTGGAAGCCCGGCGACGCGCAGGTTGGTTTGAGCATAGTCGAGATTGGGCTTTTCGGCAAACTCGGTAATGCCCAACACGCGCATGTCTTCCACCCAGGTTCCCGTCACTACCCCAAAACCGGAAATCTGCTCTTGGGGGGTGCGCTTCAGCCCTACGACGCTGGTTCCGTAGCGGTGATAGGCATCGAGCATCTGGCGGGCGCAGGAGACGCTGGTATTGGACCGGTATAGGTGATCGCCCAACATCAGCAAGAAGGGTTCGTTACCGACCGCTTCACGGGCGGTATACACTGCATGACCAAACCCCTCCTGGTTCTTTTGGATGACAAAACGCACCCGGCGGCCCATCTCAAGCAGCCGGCGTGAATATTCTTGAAAGTGCGCGGGCAGCTTGTTGTAATTTTCAATCGAGATCTGCTCGCAGAAGAAGGATTGAAATTCGTCCAGATCTTCCTGCTGGACGATGATAATCACTTCTTCAATACCGGCCTGGAGCGCCTCTTCCACGATCAGCAAGATGGCGGGTTTGGCAATGCCATCGCGGTCAATAATGGGGAACAGTTCTTTCTTGGCGGCTTTGGTGGCCGGGAAAAGGCGCGTGCCAAAACCCGCCGCCGGGATGACCGCCTTGCGCACCTTGGGACCCGATTGGATTGTCAGCTTCAGGGCGGGCATACCAAAATCGCGCTGTAAAATTTCGATGATGGCGTCCTGGTCGGCGGCGCTTTTCGCAAGGAACTGGGCCGTGCCATCCCCTTGCGAGCCAACACCCTTGCCCCCCCAGATATGCTTGCGGATGGGTTCATGGTTCAGCACTTTGTGAAGCACCGGGGCCGTCAGTTCTTCCGGGCAAACCGGAGCGGCGTAACGATCAAACTGCTCCTGCGCCTCGATCATAATCGCGCCCAGGGTTTGCGGATCGCCTCGCTGGATGCAGTCAATCGCCCGGTGAATAATATCTTTATTGGTAGCCCCTAGCAGCCGTTGAACGTTGCGCTCGACCTCGTTTTCGGCAAACGGATAGCAGCGGTTGAGCCGGTTGAGAATTTCGAGGGTGTCTTTGTGGGATTTAAGATCCACAATGACCATGTAAAAATCGGAATTAACCGGCAGCTCTTTCGTTTCCAGGCGGTCACCGTCGAAGGTCATCAGCACGGGGCGGCTGCCAAACGCACAGCCCTGATCCATCCGCCCGCAGCGCGACGGGGTGGTAATTTCTCCCTGATAGGCCAGCTCCATCTCACCGCGCACCGTCAGCTTCAAGTCGTAAATGCGGTTAAAGGCGCGCGCCGTCAGCACGCAAATAGCAGCGCTGGAGGAAAGTCCTTTCTTAATGGGCAGGTCGGTGTAGTAGTTGTTAATCACCAAGCCGCGCACATGGTAATTGGTTAATACCTGGTAAGCCACGCCCGCGGCGTAACTCCAGAAGCCACCTTTTTGCGCTTCTTCTAACAGCACTTCAGGGCGCATCGGAATTTCATAAGGGCCAGATTTTTGACCATCGGGTGAAGTGGACGATAAGATCAGAGCATTAGGGTGCGGTTCGACTTCGGCATAAATCCCCTGGTTGGTTCCACAAATGATGGCATACCCTTTTTCGATTTCGGCATTAATACGCCTGTAGCCGCCGGCCCAGTCAGAGTGTTCACCCAACAAGCAAATTCGCCCTGGCACGAAGATTTTCACAAGTTCCTCCCGGTTTAAAACGAATCAACAGCTCGAAGGATTCCATTATACAGCAATCCGAAGCTTCAACTTTTTGCAACACATCCAAGCTGTTTCCCAAATTGGGTGTACATTGCGGGCTCCGTCCGGAGTGTATGCACAATTTAAAATACGACAATGACCCCTTACCCGGTGGGGTGAAAGGTCGCGCTGATATCGGTAAACGTAGCGCACACCTCAGAAGGCTCATGCTCTCCGGGCATAAAAACAGGGGCGGCATTGACCTGAATCCAACAGGTCTGACTGTGGCGTGGGTTGAACACCCCCATCACCATGCCTGTGACCGGCCGCCCGGTCCTCAAAGCGACCAGGGCCGGGTGTTCCTCAAGCGGCAATTCGGAACCATCTGCGCGCAGAACCTTCCAGGGCGAATTCCCGGCCGGGGGGTTCGTCCTCAGGCATTCCTTCATCTCATCAACGGTCAACCCCAGAATCCTTTCAGCCGATGAATTCGCCGAGATAATCTCTCCCAGGCGGTTGAAGCAAATGGCCCCTTCAATCATGGTGTTGAACAACTGCCAGTAGCGGGCCTCACCGAGATGCAGCTCTTTGTTCCAAGCCAGCAGTTCCTCGTTAGCAGCCAGAAGTTCTCTTTCCAGGTTGTGAACGCTCTGCCCAGCATCCTGATTGACATCGTATACCTCAGCGCCAGAAGAATTAGTTTCCTTCGGAGGCGCAGGGGTTTCCTCGATAAAGATCACGGCTAAGGGGGCTTGCCCTTTTTGGCCGGGGAGCAGCCGCAGCCGCATATTAACCGTTTTGACAGGGTCTTGCGAATCGCCGCGCGGTTGGACGCGGAGGTTGGTATATTTTAGCTCTTGCCCGGCATGAAACACTTTTTGCAGCCCATCAGCCAGGGGAAGCGCGAGCGTTTTATGAGCCAGTTTAATCACATCATTATCGACTATACCAGAAGGCAGGCTGAAGTAAAACCCAGGGTCGCCAAAAATATGCAGTACTTCGAAATGTTCATTGACGATTACCGACAGCGGCACAAACTCGCCGGAAACCGCTTGTAAAAACCGTTCCAGCAGGTGATCCTCTTCCTGGGCGTGTGCATTCACCCCCCCTGGGCCCATGTACGACGCCGCAGCCCGCGAACGAAGTTCCACATTGGCCTGAAAATCTCGCAAACTACCCACCAGGCGGCGCTTCCCTTTGCAACTGTAAATTTTATATTTGGAGTGCAGCAACTCGAAGAAGTCGGTCATTTCGCCGATGGTTTCGCTGGTACCCAATAGCAAAATACCCTGCGGGTTGAGCGAAAAATTAAACAGTTCCATCACTTTGTGTTGCAGCACTGGTTGTAAATACATGAGCAGGTTGCGACAGCTAATCAGGTCAATGTTGGTAAATGGGGGGTCTTTGATGAGGTTGTGCTGGGCAAAAACCACCATTTCACGCGTGGTCCGGTCCACCTGATACCAATCGCCCTTGCGATGGAAATAACGGGTGAGCAGAGTGGGAGAAAGGTCGGAAACGATACTTTCTGGGTAGAGGCCACTGCCGGCCCGCACGATGGCATCGCGGTCAATATCCGTGGCAAAAATTTTAACCTCTACATGGGTGTCCAGACGTTCCATCACCTCACGAGTGAGGATTGCCAGCGAATAAGCCTCTTCGCCGGTAGCGCAACCGGCCACCCAAAAGCGCAGTTCGCTCCTCGCGGCGCGGCGTATCAATTCCGGCAGGTATCTGGCTTCTAATTCTTCAAAGACCTCGTGGTCGCGGAAAAAGCCCGTCACACCGATCAACAACTCTCGGTACAGCGCGAAAGTTTCGCCGGGGTTGTGTTCCATCAGACGGACGTAATCGCGCAGGTTGTCAACCTGATTGAAGATCATGCGGCGTTCAATCCGGCGGGCAACAGTGCCGGGCTTATAAAAAGTAAAATCCACGCGGGTGCGCTCACGCAGGAGCGCGAAAATGCGGGCTAAACCATCTCTATCGGAAAGCAGGGTTTGGGGATGGTCCACGCTGTTGGATTCAGAGCGGCGCACCAGAGACAAGAGCTTTTGGGGCATCTCCTCAGGCGGCAGGATAAAATCGGCTAACCCGGTGGAAATGGCGGCGCGGGGCATGCCATCAAAGCGCGCCGACTCTTCGCTCTGCACCAGGACCAACCCCCCGGCCTCTTTAATCGCGCGGATGCCGCGCACGCCATCACTACCGGTCCCCGATAGAATGATGCCGATGGCCTTGTCAGCCTGGTCATCCGCCAGAGATTGGAAGAACAGGTCAATCGGCAGGTTAATCCGACTGGAAGGGTCCGGCTCAGAGAGGAACAACTTACCGTGGGAAATTGACAGGTTTTTCTTGGGTGGAATCAGGTAAACCGTGTTGGGGTTCGCTGGCATGCCATCCTCTGCCCTGAAAACCGGCATAGATGTGCGCTTCGACAGCAGTTCCACCATCATGCTTTTATGATCGGGAGAGAGGTGCTGGATGACAATAAAAGCCATATTGCTGTCGGAAGGCATGTGGGTAAAGAACAACTCCAACGCTTCCAGCCCGCCAGCCGAAGCCCCAATACCGACATAGTATATCAACTGACCGTCCACCATCCGATTCGGGCGCTCGCCTGCCGTCATTTCCAATTTTCCTCGCTCGCGCGAAAAGATCTTCCAGAAGGACCCGCATCGGCTTTGTGGGTTACGGCGTAATCTCGTTTGATCATCCTGGTTGTCCCCGGCTCTCAGGTTCCCTAAGAGCCGGGGAGACAAAAACAACTTACGAAAAAGCCAGCTCAGGCTGCCAATGTTCCCAAACTTTGCCCACCATGGCGGGGCCGGGGGTGAGGGTGGGTTTGCCGGGCTGCCAGCCAGAAGGCGTCACCTCACCAGTGGCGCGGACGTGCTGAAAAGCCTTGACCTGGCGGATCAATTCCTGTACATTGCGCCCGACTTCGGGGGTCAGCACTTCCATCGCGCGGATGACAAAATCGGGGTCGATGATGAACCGCCCGCGAATATCTACGCCGGCGTCTTCATCATATACGCCGTAAATTGACCCTACCCGTCCGCCGCTGTCTGACAGCATCGGGAACGGAACGCCGCCGGGAACCATCCTGGCGAGTTCTTCTTCCTGCCAGACTTTGTGAGTAAAGCGGCTGTCGGTGCTGATTGCCAGGATTTCAACATCCATGGCCTTCAATTCGGCATATTTAACGGCAACTGCCGATAATTCGGTCGGTCAGACAAAGGTGAAATCGCCGGGGTAGAAGCAGATGACGATCCACTTGCCTTTAAAATCGGATAGTTTGATGTTCCTGAAACCGCCTTCCAGATAGGCGCTCAATTCAAAATCGGGTGCGGGTTTGCCGACGCGCGCGAGCATTCGAGGTACCTCCTTTCTGATCTCTGCCTGTGTTTCTTTAGAACGGGACGCGTCATCGAAAATCGGTCCTTTGGAAGGTCTCACACAACCGTCTTTCGGTTCTGCCATCGCATTCTCCTTTCTTGAAAAGCAGGGTAACCTTCTGTGGACAAGCGTACTTTAATTGTAGCAAAGATTCGCAAGGAAAGATATTTTTTTGACGCAACCATTTCAGAGCTTTTCGCGAAGCACTGCGAAAAGCTCTGAAATGTCTGGAGAATCTCATTCCCCAAAAGTCGAGTTACACTGTGCCAGAGCTAGGCCGCCAGCACCCAACCTTTTGCGCCGTCGACCGTCACCCGCTGGCCTTCGCGGAGCAGGGCAGTAGCTCCTTTGGCCTGCACTACGCCGGGGACGCCAAACTCGCGGCAGATGCGCATGGCATGTTCGCCGGGGTTGCTGCCTTCCAGGATGACAGCGCCAGCTATCGGCAGCAGCGAAGCCCACAGCACGCCGCAGTCTTCAGCGACAAAAATGTCGCCAGGGGCCAGTTCAGGAACCAGGTCGTGATAATTAATCCGGCGCACGCGACCGGTCACCCGACCAGGAACGGCGGCCCAACCTTTGAGGATCAGGTTCGGGGGCAGTTCTTCAGGGTCGCCATGTGCAGAGGCAGGAGGCTGCGGCGGCGCGGGTGGGGGCGCGCCCAGGTAAGCGGGCGGGGTCAGACTGCGCTGCCAGTCGAGGAGCGCTTTTTGTGCCGCCACCAACGCACGCCAATCCGGCCGGTGAGGATCATCCAGACTGCGCAAAGCGGGGGCCACCTGGTGAGCGCGGAAATACCAGATATCATCAGCCTCATCAATTGCGCCTGCCAGAGCCAGCCGCCGCCCAGAAGCCATCAGGGCCCAGTGCATCAGCGCGTTCATGGGTGCATCTATGTAGAAATTATGGTCCACGATACTGATTACCATTCGTTCGACTGCCGCGAACCAGAAATCAAACTCGGCCACCTGCTCTGGCGTAGCGCCTGCAGCGACGACGCGCTGGCGCAATTCAGCGATCTTCGGCCGGTAGTGTGCCAGCGAGCGCTGGCTCGTCTCTAACAGCCCGTCCAGGTCCTGCGGGAGATACCGCTGGAGGATAGCAATTGCCAGGGCGGGCTCTTCGCGCCAGCCCGGCATCACCTGCGGCCCCATAACGCCCTGGCTGGCCCCCGACTGGAAGCCGTGAACCGCTAATAATGCATCCAGTTTTTGGAGGAAGGTCTGCCCGTCTTGAAGGGCATCTATTGTGCTTAAGATCTCTGCGGGGGAGCGAGTTTCAAATAATGGGCGAAGGGTGGGCGAGGCTTTTATCAGCCGGGCCAGCTCGATCAGGCCGATGACCGCTTCATGTTCCTTTTGTGGGGCATATTCAAAGGGTTTGAAGATCTCCCAACCGTTGGTTTCGCCCGTCAAATCTCGGTACAGCTTCATACAGCGTCCAACCGGGCTGAAGTCATCCCAATCATCCATCGCCATGTGCAAGGACCAAACGCGCTCATACCAGTGCAGTACATCCTCAAAATGCGCGGCCAGGTCGGGGGTGGCAAGGGTATCGGGGTTAATGGCGGTGCGCCGCTGCATCCCGGCGCGCACCTCTGGCAAAATCACATGTTCAAAGAGAGTTTCGCCGCGCTCATGCAACGGGCGCACCCGCCACAGGTATAGTTCAGACAACAGAGCGCGCTCCGCCGCAGAGGCAGAGGAGGGAACCCTGGCATTATACAGATAGCCATTCACTTCCAGGCAGCGGTCAACCTCCGGAACGCCGCGCAACCAACTGGCGGCGACACAACTGCGGACGTTGATCGCGCGCGCATCCAGTTCAAAGGGCAAGAGGGCCTCAAACACGCGCGCGTCACCCGCCTCTCTTCGCCAATGGATGCTGGCATCTGCGGCGTTGGGCCATGTAAATGGGAAGGCATCGCTGGGGCCAATGGGGCCTGGCAGGGCTTCGATCTGAGGTTTGACAGGCTGTTCCGTCATTTGACCCAAATCCGTCAGCGGGCGGGCCTGGAGCAGCCAGATGTTGCCGTCTTGCAGCGCCCATTCTACATCCGCAGGGCCATTGATGACCTTTTCAGCCTGTAAGGCCAGTGCGGCCACCTGGGCTGCCTGATCCAGGGTCAGGCAGGGCTGGCGGCGCAGTGCTTCGGGGACCGGCTGGGGCTGTGCGTCCAGGCCGAGACCGGCCTGAGTAGCTTTATCGCCGGTTTTGAGTTCGAGGACAACGAGGGAAGAACGGGCAATGCGCCAGGTATCCGGCTGGACAGAGCCATCCACCACGGAGCGGCCCAACCCCCAGGCCGCCCGGATCGTAAGGATGGCGTTTTCCTGGCTGATCGTGTCAAGCGTTTCGGCCACGCCCGCCGCCTCGGCCTGGACTAATGCCTGTACAATGACAGCCATGCCTGGCGGCGGCAGGGTCTGGCCGATCTTGCGTTCTACGGCGGCGCGGTAGGCGGCCACTTCTGGCGACCACAGCGATGCCCAACAGCGCGCGACTGCGGCCTGTACTTCTGGCAGGCCGCGCACCCCCAGGATAGTGAGGTACTGCCCGGCAAAACTGGCCGCCGCCAGGTCTTCAGCCACGCCGGAAGAACGGACAGCCACCAACGGGTCGGGTTGTCTTAAGCGGCGGCCAAGGTCTGCATAGGCAGTGGCCAGGGCCTCAGCGGCGGCAGCAGGCAACGGTGGAACCTGCTCGACAGAAACGCCAACAGGAGGAGCGGGCGGAAACAACACGGCGGTAAGGATAAAACCAAGTGGAACTGGCAGACCGGCGGAGGCCAGGCAGGCCAGCAGGCGGCCTTTGCCGCCCCACTTCAGGGTATCGGACGGGACGGTTCCGGGCGCATCTAACCAGACTACAGATGGGCTCGAAAAATTTGAAGCGGTCATAGATGCTCCTTTTGTAAATAAAAATCTAAACCGGTCTGACTTTAACAGGTGAGATCGAACAGCCATCACAAAAAATAGATAAGTCGGAATGCAATGTGTGGTATCCTTCATAACGAGAACAAGTGTCCAATAGTTGCAATCAAACAGCGGCAATTTTCACTTAGTAAGCACTGCTTCTGACCAACCCATAGACCCGGAATGCAACCTGGCGCGGTTGTAATTCGTTTAGGTGGGTACGTCACAATTTTGCAGAACGTCCCATTAACTCTTATGTCACCCAGAAATTCAGAGGCCTGAAAAGGCCGCCGTGCGAAGGAGTCTCTCTTGAAAATTCCCTTCCAACAGCATTGGGATTTACTGGCAAAGTATATTCAGCCACAAAAAGGGCGCTTCGCCTTGCTCTCTGTTCTGCTCCTGAGCAGCATTGGGATGCAGGTGATCAACCCGCAGATTATGCGCTTCTTCATTGATACCACCCAAACCACCCGCGATACGCAGGCGCTTTCGCTGGCGGCGCTGGCGTTTATTGGCATTGCGCTGATCCAGCAGGTGGTGGGCGTGAGCGCTACCTACGTGGGTGAAAACGTGGCCTGGACGGCTACCAACGCCCTGCGGGCCGAAATGGCCCGCCACTGCCTGAACCTGGATATGAGCTACCATAATAATGTGTCGCCTGGGGAGCTCATCGAACGCATTGATGGCGACGTTGCTGAGCTGTCGAACTTCTTTTCGCAATTCGTCATCCGCGTGATCGGCAACCTGCTGCTACTGGTGGGGATTCTGGCGGCCCTGCTGCTCGAAGACTGGCGCTTTGGCCTGGCATTCACGCTCTTTGCCGTCCTGACGTTGTTGGGACTGAACGCAGTGCGGGGTATTGCCATCCCCCACCAAAAGAAATTCCGCGAGGCCATCGCCGACCTGTTTGGCTACCTGGAAGAACGCCTGGCCGGGACCGAAGACATTCGCTCCAGCGGGGCGGTGGAGTTTGCTTTGCTGGGGATCTACAAACTTTCGGTACGCATCCTCAAACACTGGCGTGATGCCTCGCGGCGCTTTATTCTGGTTCGCCTGACAGCCGCCATATTAATGACCATGGGGGTCGCCCTGGCTCTGGCATTAGGCTACTGGCTTTTCAACGATGGAATCATTACCCTCGGAACGGTTTACCTGGTGGTGACGTACACCAATCTGCTGCGCCGGCCCATCCGCGAGCTGACGCAGCAGGTAGAGAATTTGCAGAACATCGGCGCGGCCACCGAGCGCCTGCGCGAACTGCGGGCCATCCGGGCCAAAATCGTTGATGGGCCGGGCGCCGACATTCCGGCGGGGGCGTTAGGGCTGGACTTTGAGAACGTTCACTTCTCTTACAAAGACGGTGAAGCGGTTTTAGCCAACATTGATTTTGAGTTACAGCCCGGCCGGGTGTTGGGGCTGTTGGGGCGCACCGGCTCTGGCAAAACTACCCTGGCGCGCCTGGTGTTTCGGCTGTACGACCCCTCTCAGGGATGCATCCGGTTGGGCGGTGTCCCCCTCACCCAACCACGGCTGCGCGCCCTGCGCGAGCGCGTCGCTTTGGTCACGCAGGATGTTCAGTTATTCCAGGCAACCGTGCGCGACAATATCACTTTCTTTAACCGCGCCATTCCCGATAAGCGCATTTTGGAAGTGATTGACCAGTTGGGGTTAACCGAATGGCTGCGCGGTCTGCCTCAGGGCCTGGATACCAAACTGGAAACCGGGGGGCGCAGTATTTCTGCCGGAGAGGCGCAACTGCTGGCCTTCACCCGCGTCTTTCTGCGCGATCCGGGCCTGGTGATTCTCGATGAAGCATCGTCGCGCCTAGACCCTGCTACGGAGCAGTTGATTGAGCGGGCCATTGACAAGCTGATGGAAAACCGCACGGCCATTGTCATCGCCCACCGGCTGGGAACGCTCCACCGCACCGGCGCAATTATGATCCTCGAAGATGGCTGTGTGGTGGAGCAGGGCGACCGCGAGCGCCTGGCCGCCGACCCAAACTCGCGCTTTTACAGCCTGTTACGCACCGGTTTAGAGGAGGTGCTGGCATGACAACCACTGCCGCAACGTTTTCCAATAAAACCAAAGCCTCACTGCCCGCCTGGAAGGTGATCGTCAAGATGATCCAGTATCGCAAAGGATTGTGGCTGGGGAACTTTGCCGCCATGATCTTCTTGATGCTGTGTTTTCAGATCCCTGGCCTGGCCCTGCGCGAGTTTTTTAATCTTCTCAGCGGCTCCAGCCCACTGGGGTTGAACCTGTGGAGCATCATCATCCTGATGTTCATCACTGAGATCGGCGCCACGCTGGGGATTTACGGGCTGATCAGCACCAACGTGCCTTTCTTTATGAACTGCATGACCCTGCTGCGCAAAAACCTGCTGCGTCACATCCTACGCCGTCCTGGGGCTTCAGCCTTGCCAGACTCGCCGGGCGAAGCCATCAGCCGCTTCCGTGGGGACGTGTTTGAGATTCCGCTGTTCGCGCTGTGGATTAACGATATTTTGGGCCTGGTGGTCTTTAATATCGTCGCGCTGGTGGTGATGATCCGCATCAATCCGGTTTATACAGGCCTGGCGATGATCCCGTTTCTCATTGTGGGGGTGATCGCCGCTTCATCAACCAAGCGCATTGACGAATACCGCCGCGCCAGCAGCCGCGCCACCGGCATTATCACCGGGTTTATCGGCGAGTTCTTCGGCGCGGTACAGGCAGTCAAGGTAGCAACGGCTGAGGATGGCGTCATCGGGCGCTTTAATGAGCTAAACAACGAGCGCCGCGCGCTGGCGCTGCGCGACCGCCTGTTCAATGAAGTTCTCAACTCGATCTTCCATAACGCCGCCAACCTGGGAACCGGCGTGATCCTCATTCTGGCGGGTCAGGCCATGCAGACGGGCAGCTTTACCGTGGGTGATTTTGCCCTGTTTGTCTACTACCTGGAATTTCTCTCTGAGATGACGGCCTTCTCAGGGCTGTTGATCGCCCGCTACCGGCAAATTGGCATCTCCGTTGAGCGCATGATGCGATTGATGGAAGGCGCGGCCCCCGAAGCCCTGGTTGAGTTCAGCCCGGTTTACCTGGATGGCAAATTCCCGCCCGTCTTCTACCCGCGAAAAGAAGAGGCCAACCGGCTGCGGCGGCTGGAAGCGACCGGCCTGTCGTACCGGTTTTCCGGTTCGGAGAACGGCATTGAGAATATCCACCTGAAACTGGAGCGTGGTTCGTTTACGGTGATTACCGGACGGATTGGCTCTGGCAAAACCACGCTGCTGCGGGTGCTGCTGGGGCTGCTCCCCAAAGATGCCGGCGAGATCTACTGGAACGGCGCGCGGGTAGAACAGCCCGGCGAGTTCTTTACCCCGCCCAACTGCGCTTATACCGCGCAGGTTCCACGGCTGTTCAGTGATTCACTGCGCGACAATATCCTGATGGGGTTGGATCACAGCGATGAGGCGATCTACCGGGCGGTACGCTCAGCCGTGATGGAACAGGACCTCAGCGAGTTTGACGAGGGCCTTGATACCAAAGTGGGACCTAAAGGGGTGAAGCTCTCTGGCGGGCAGATCCAGCGCACCGCCGCCGCGCGAATGTTCGTGCGCGACCCTGAACTGCTGGTGTTCGATGATCTTTCCAGCGCGCTGGATGTAGAAACCGAGCGCATCTTATGGGAGCGGATCTTTGAAGTTCCGGGGCGGACTTGCCTGGTCGTCTCGCACCGGCGGGCGGCCCTGCGGCGCGCCGACCATATCATCGTGCTGAAAGATGGCCGGGTGGAAGCGGAAGGGAAACTGGACGACCTGCTCGCAACCAGTGACGAAATGAAGCGGTTGTGGGCTGGCGAAGTGACGCCGTAGCCGCGCCGTTGTCTGCCGTACTTTGCGAGAAGCCCTATACGACCATTATCGGAGCCTGGATATCCCTATTTATTGTTGATATAATATTGATACTTATCGTCCATTTTTTATTAAAACGCGCACCTATACCGGTAGGGGGAGCTGTCCTGTTTTTAGCGGATGAATGCGGCAGTGGCCGCTGATCGTCACCCGGCGAAAGGCCGGTATTACCTGTTGCGCATAAGGTTTCTATTCATGGGCAATCCTCAGAAAGCTTATACGCAACTCCAGTTCAGGATCAGTTAAACAAGGAGCGCAAAAATGGCTGACAGGCAAGCCTTTGGAATTGACATCAACGAATACTCGCGCATGGGCGGCGTTGACTACAGCCTGGTCTCCAGGCATCTACAGGCCGGCGTCTACGATTTCTTAATCACCAAAGCCGGTTTAGGCACGGCCCGCAGTCCCCTGCTCGACGAACACAGGCAGAAGTTTAGCAAATTCCGCATCCCCAGCGCCACTTACCATTTGGTTGATCCCCGCAGCGACATGCGCAACCAGGCGCGCTGCTACGTGGATTGGGTTGGCACCCAGGAAACGGCCTATATCGTCGATATCGAGCGTCCTAACCGAACTACCCGGCTGCCCACCCGGTCTGAAATGCTACAGTACATTGATGAATTGATGCGCCTGACGAAGAAGAAGCCTATCCTCTATTCAAGCGTGACCATCCTTAAGGAGGTCGGCTTCATCGAAGACGCCAAACAGTTTGATCTGTGGATCGCGCAGTATATGTACGATATGGCGAAGCTGCCCAACACAAAGGCCCCGTACCAGTACTTCCACGACTTCATGCGTGACTACGCCGGTAAGCTGCCGCCGACCGTGCGCAGCGTTGGCCTGGAAAAGAATACGATCCTGTGGCAGTTCACAGACAGCGGCAACGGCCCGCACTACGTCTACAGCCTTCAAACTGCGGATCCGCGCTTCCCGGTCGGGATGAAAGAGGCCGATTTGAACGTCTCCATTCAGGGGCGCAGTCAGTTTATGAAGTCGGTCTTCGGGACCGATGTTCCCCCAGAAGAGATTGGCGACGGCCAGCAACAGCCCAGTCAGCCTGGTCAACCTGCCCGCCCATCTGGTGGGGTTCCGTATCCTGGCATGACCAACCAGGAAATGATCAACCTGATCTTCAAAGCGGCCAAACCCTTTACCAATGACCCCTGGACGGATTGGATTGTCCCCGCCGGGCTGACCTTTATGGCCGTCCCCGATTCGAACCGCCAGAAAGAGTACAGCGGCCCGCCCGTTCAAGACTTCCCCAACACGTCTGACGCCAAGAAAATCGCGATCCTCGCTCTGATGGACCCCCAGGTTCACTTTGGGCCGGCTGAGCCTACCTACCCAGACCTGACCAACCAGGGCATGATTAACCTGATCTACTCCGCAGCCCGGGTTTATACCAATAATCCGCTGGAAGATTGGATCATCCCCGCTGGCTTGCTGTCTCTGATGATCCCTGAAGAGAACCGCGCTAACGTCTACACCGGCCCGCGCGTCGAGGACCTGCCTCACCTGACCGCCGAGCAGAAAAAGGCCATCCTCGATTTAATGTAGGCCCATAGTCATCACCAGCAGAATAGCGTGTCCATTGCGGCGTGGACGCGCTATTTTTATTGGATGAGCAATTTCTGGTAATCTTTGATCGTTTGGGTTAATATTATACAAATTAGATCAAGGGGACTACGATAAATCCATGAACCGAAATGAGTTTAACGCCCATGTGCGTACTTCGCAGGCCCGTATGATCGAGAGGCTGCAAAAGGTTCCCTCAGGCGAGGCAGAACAGCCCATTCACCCCGGTAGCTGGTCGGTGAAAGAACTGGCAGCCCACCTCACCTACTGGCAAGCGTTGATCAACCGCCAGATTCAGGCGGCCTTGAGCGGTCAAAGACCCGAACCCGGACCGCAGACCCAGCAGGAAGTCAATGAGCGCAACCGCCAGGCGGCTGATGCCATTGCTACCAAAGGGTATGAAGAAGTGCTGCACGACTTCGAGCGCTCGTGCGCCGACCTGTCGCACACTCTGGATCTGATCTCAGAAGAAGACCTGTTTGCCGTTAACCGCTTCGAGGCTTTCGATGAAGAACCTCTCTGGCAGAGCATTGCGATTGAAACCTACGAACACTTCGAGGAACACTACCCAGATCTGGAGCGCTGGTCATCACTGCTCTGATGAAGTTAAAGCTGTGGTTATTTCTTAAATTGACGCGCCCGCTGTTCCTGGCGGGTGGGATCTTGCTGTTTTTGCTTGGCGCGGTGATCGCCTGGCGTGAGGGCGCGCCTTCTCGCGCCTTCTCTTACCTGATAGGGCAGCTACTCATCACCAGCGTACAGTTGATGACTCACTATGCCAACGAATACTACGACCAGGAAAGCGACCGGCTGAACGAGCAGCGCACCTGGTTTTCGGGCGGCAGCGGCGCGTTGATCGGCAAGGGCTTATCTCCGGCCATTGCCCGCTATGCCGCCTGGGTTTGCGGCGGGTTAGGGCTGGCCTGGCTGGCTCTGGCAGCAATGCAGACGCCCATTCTGCTCCCGTTGGGGATGACCGCGCTGCTGGCATCGTGGTTTTACTCTGCGCCGCCGTTGGCGCTCTCTGGGAGCGGTTGGGGTGAGGTTTCGGCCTCGTTGGTCGTGGCCGGCCTGGTGCCCCTTTTTGGCTACACGATCCAAAGCGGCGGGCGCGTTTCCCACACAATTCTATGGGTTGGCCTTTCCCTCGCCCTTCTCCACCTGGCAATGCTCATCGCTTTTTCCTTCCCCGATTATCCTGCCGACCGGCTGGCCGGTAAACGCACGCTGGCGGTGCGCCTGGGACTGCGATCCGCCGCGCGCCTCCACAATCTGGCCCTCTTAGGAGCGGAGGCTCTCCTCCTGGCGCTTGCACTCACCGACAGCCCGGGCGCGCGCTTTACTCCCCTCGTTCTGCCCCTTGCGCTCTGGCAAGCCCACGCCATCCACTGGCCCCTCGCCGTTCAGCCGCGCCGCCTGGCCCTCACCCTGGGCGCGTTGGCCCTCTTTGCCGTCACTGTGCTCCTGTGGCTGGCCGGATTTGCCCTAACCTGATCCAACTTTATGTTACAATGTCTCGCACACTATCCTTAAGGGTTCACTATGACCGTAATTGCTCACACCCTTCAGAACTACCAAGTACAGATTGAGGCCAACGGCCACCGTTTTATATCGGATGAACCCGAGGCAATGGGCGGGGATGACCTCGGCCCCAACCCTTTCGACCTGCTGCTGGCCGCTTTGGGGTCTTGCGTGGTCATCACCTTACACATGTACGCTAAACGCAAGAACTGGCCGCTGGAAAGCGTGGAAGTCGCGCTGAACTTTTCCAGCACGCGCGCCGCTGACTGCCCAGACTGCCGTCAAAGCGATCCGAACGCGCCTGTCAGCATTATTGAGAAGCGTATGACCTTCCAGGGCGACCTGTCACCAGAGCAGATCCGCCGCCTGGCAGAGATCGCCGAACGCTGCCCGGTCAACAAAGCCCTGCTCAATGAAATCAAAATTCGCTCGTTTGTCAGCAACCTGGATTAAAGACGATTCATTCGAGAAACCCCAAATTCCTCCCCACTTTCTTTGTTGACATCTTCGAAAATTCAAATACAATCCTCTTATCTTACTTCCTCCCAGTTCCTATGCGGCTTTATCCTTAGCGTCCTTACCCCTTACTTATCGATAGACTCGCACAACGCCCCTCAATTTCCTGCATGGGCATCAAGATGCGGGTTTAAACGCCTTAGAGGGGGATCGACTCTGCCGGGTTTTTTGGAATCTCAATCAAGGAGGCTGACATCGCAGAAATCAGGAAAGCGTCTCGCCAGATGGTTGCAATAGGTAACGAAACCCATTCTACAACTGCAAGTGATATTCAGGAGGATACATGTTGAAGACAAGAGCTCTTTCCCTGCTGATCGCCATTATCACCATTTTGTCGCTGCTGGCGGCCTGCGCGCCGGGGGCAACGACAGGAGGCCGCTCTACGGGTGGTGGTGGCACGCTGATCGTCGGGCGCGGCGGTGATTCGGTCAGCCTCGACGCCGCTACCGTCACCGATGGCGAATCGTGGCGCGTCGCCGGCGAAATCTTAGACCCCCTCGTCCGGTTGGAAGGAACCAGCACCAAGGTCATTCCCTGGCTGGCTGAAAAATGGGAATCGAAAGACGGGTTGACCTGGACTTTCACGCTGCGCAAGGGCGTTAAGTTCCACGACGGCACCGAACTGAACGCTGAAGCCGTCAAATGGAATTTCGACCGCTGGATGGATCCCAATAATCCCTGGCGCTTCGGCCGCACCTTCGAGTATTACGATACTGAGTTTGGCGAAAACCTCAAAATCGAGGAAGTGAAGGTGATTGATAACCTCACCTTCTCGATCCGGTTGGCGACCCCCTCTGCTGTGATCCTGCCCAAGCTGGCGCTGACCTCATTTGCCATTTCCAGCCCCAAGGCTATCCAGGAACAGGGCGATAAATACGGCACGGCCGCCGGGACGACCGTTGGAACCGGCCCCTTCATGTTTAAGGAATGGATCCCCAACGATAAGATTACCCTGGTGCGCAACCCCAATTGGTGGGGAGATGGCCCCAAACTCGACGCGCTGATCTTCCGCTCCATTCCAGACAACTCCGCCCGTCTGGCCGAACTGCTGGCCGGAACCGTCCACCAGGCCGACCTGGCCCAAACGGATGTGCCGGCGGCCCAGGCTGACCCCAACATCAAGGAATACAACACCCCGTCGCTGGGCGTCGGCTACATTGCCTTCCAGCAGTGCACCGAGCCGTTTGACGATGTCAAAGTGCGCCAGGCCATCGCCATGGCGATCAACCGCGAGGCCCTCATCAAAAATTTCTACACCAAAGGCGACCAGCTAGCCCAAGGCTTCCAGCCCCCGGCAATTATGGGCAGTAACCCTAACCTGCCGAAGATCGAGTACAACCCAGACAAGGCCAAAGCTCTGCTGGCCGAGGCTGGCTTCCCAGACGGCTTCACCACCGAATTCTGGTACATTCCGGTCGTCCGCGGCTACTTCCCCGACTCAAAGGCCATCGCCGAGGCCATCGCCGTAGACCTGGCGAAGATCGGTGTAAAGGTGGAGCTGAAGACCGAAGACTGGGGCGCTTATCTCGAAGACCGCAACAAAGGCAAGTTCCCCATGTGGATGCTGGGCTGGGGTTCAGATAACGGCGACCCCGATAACTTCATCGGCTGGCACTTCGCCCACCCGGTTGGGCAGCCCAAAGAGGAAGACTGCTACGCCAATGATAAGCTGGCCCAACTGCTCATTGACGGCGCGAAAGAACCCGACGTTGCCAAACGCGAGAAGATCTACCAGGAAGCCGAGCAGATCGTCCATGATGATATGCCACGCATTCCCATCGCCTGGCCGACCGGACGTGTTTTCTTCCGCACCAGCGTGGAAGGCTACCAGCCGGTCGTGTTCCGCTCGTGGTATGAGAAAGTCTGGGTGAAAGAAAGCAAGTAAGGCCAGAACCGTTCTCTCCCCTCCCTCCCTTCCCGGATCGGGAAGGGAGGGAGTTAGTCATTTTTTACAGTTTCTTTGGAGGCACCGACTTTGACAGCTTATATCATCCGGCGCGTCTTAGGGTTGTTTCCCGTCCTGTTTGGCATTACCCTGTTGGTATTTTTCCTCGTCCGCATGATCCCCGGCGACCCGGCAGTGACAATGCTGGGTGACCGGGCCAGCGCCGAGGATGTAGAGCGGGTACGCGAACAGTTGGGGCTGAACGAACCCCTCTACAAGCAGTATTTTAAGTTCATGGGCCAGTTGCTGCGCGGCGACCTGGGCAAATCTATCATCCATAAAACCGACGTCACCTTCGACCTGCGCCAGCGCCTGCCCGCCACCATCGAAATGGTCGTGTGGGCCTTGCTGATCGGCGTCAGCGTGGGGGTGACCATTGGCGTGATCTCTGCGGTCAAGCGCAATTCCATCTTCGACATCGTCGGCATGATCGGGGCGCTCCTGGGCGTCTCCATGCCCATTTTTTGGCTCGCGCTGATCTTGATTTACGAATTGGCGGTGAATAACAAGATTTTGCCCCCCTCTGGCCGTCTGGACGCCGCCATTTTTGTGGACCGCCGCACCGGGTTCATTTTGATTGATACCCTCCTCATGGGCGATTTTTACGCCTTTGGTAATGCCCTCTGGCATCTCATCCTGCCGGCCTGCGTGTTAAGCACCGTCATCATGCCGCCGCTGGTGCGCATCACCCGCGCCTGTATGCTCGACGTTCTTAACCAGGATTACGTCCGCACGGCACGCGCTAAGGGCCTGTTAGAGCAGGTGGTGATCATCAAACACGCGCTCAAGAACGCCCTTCTGCCGGTTGTCACCGTCATCGGGGGGCAGTTGGGCGGCCTGCTGGGCGGCGCGATCCTCACCGAAACGATCTTCTCGTGGCCCGGCATGGGAACCTGGACGTATCAGGCCATCTCTTACCGCGATTACCCCATCGTCCAGGCCAGCGTACTGGTCAGCGCGACGATCTATGTGTTCGTCAACCTGGGGGTGGATTTGCTCTATACGGTGCTGGACCCGCGCGTGCGTTATACGTAATGAGGAGCGATTGTGGCAACCACCGATCTTGAACAACTGGCGAAACAATCTGGGCTGACGACCCGCAAGCCCCGCAGTCTGTGGGCTGACGCCTGGCGTCGGCTGCGCTTCAGCATCACGGCCCGCATTGGCATGGTCATCGGAACGATCATCATTCTGACGGCCCTGCTGGCTCCGATCGTTGATCCTTACGACCCCACCCTGGATTCCGACCTCGATAACGCCCGCCAGCCCCCCTCCGCCCAACACATCATGGGTACCGACCGCCTGGGGCGCGATATTTTCCGGCGGATTGTGCATGGGGCCAGCCTCTCGCTCTCGGTAGGCGTGGTGGCCGTCCTCACTGCCGGGGTGGCCGGTACGGTGCTGGGACTGATCAGCGGCTATTTTGGCGGCGCGACGGATATGATTATCATGCGCGTGATGGACATCCTGCTGGCTTTTCCTTCGATGCTGCTGGCAATTGCCATTGTGGCTGTGCGCGGCAACGGCCTGTTCAACACCATCATTGCCATCAGCGTGGTAGGGATCCCCGGTTACGCCCGCCTGGTGCGTTCTATGGTGCTGACCCTGCGCGAGCAGGATTTCATCCTGGCGGCGCGCATGGTGGGCGTGCGCACCCCGGTGATTATTTTCCGCCACATCTTACCCAACAGCCTTTCGCCGATCATCGTCAGCGCCACCATGGGCATCGGCGGGGCGATCCTCTCGGCGGCAGCCCTGGGCTTTTTAGGGCTGGGCGCGCAGCCGCCCGCGCCTGAATGGGGCGCGATGATCAGCGATGGCGTCCCCTTCCTCCGCCAGAACCCTCACATGGTCTTTTTCCCTGGCATGGCTATTATGCTCACCGTTCTGGGGTTTAACCTGTTGGGCGACGGTTTGCGCGACGCCCTGGACCCACAGATGAGAACCTGATGTTTGGAGAACCCTTATGCCTGTCGTTTTAGAGGTCCGCAACCTCGAAACCTGCTTTCACACCCAAGATGGCATTGTTCATGCCGTGAACGGCGTCAGCTTCAGTCTGGCCGAAGGCGAAACCCTGGGCGTGGTTGGAGAAAGCGGCTGCGGCAAATCTGTCACCATGCTGTCAGTGATGGGGTTAATTCCACGCCCCCCCGGCAAGATCGTCTCAGGCGAGGCGATCTTCGGCAACTACGATTTGCTAAAAATTTCCGAAAAGGAACTGCGCAGCATCCGAGGGGCGCAGATCAGCATGATCTTCCAGGACCCCATGACCTCGCTCAACCCCGTCCTTACCATCGGGGATCAGCTCCGCGAGCCGCTCGAAACCCACTTAAAGATGACGCCCGAACAATCCAAAGCCACCGCCGTCGAACTGCTGAAGATGGTAGGCATTCCCGACGGCGCGCAGCGTCTCAACAATTACCCCTTCCAGTTTTCGGGCGGGATGCGCCAGCGCGTGATGATCGCCATGGCCCTGGCCTGCTCGCCCAAGATTCTGATTGCCGATGAGCCAACCACTGCGCTGGATGTGACCATCCAGGCGCAGATTGTAGACCTGGTGAAGAAACTGCGTGAGACCCTGGGCATGGCGATCATCTGGATCACGCACGATCTGGGCGTAATCGCCGGGCTGGCCCACCGGGTGATGGTCATGTACGCCGGGTATGTTGTGGAGCGCGCCCCGGTCGAAGAACTGTACGATAACCCGCTGCACCCTTACACGCGTGGACTGCTTGGCTCTTTGCCACGCGTTGATATTCAAAGCGACGCTGACCTGGTGAACATCGAGGGAATGCCGCCCGATCTGCTGCAAAAGCCGGTCGGCTGCCCCTTTGCTCCGCGCTGTAAATGGGCCTTCAACCGCTGCCTGGCCGAAAATCCCACTCTGGTTGACCTCGGCGGGCATGAAGTAGCCTGCTGGTGGGATATCAACGGAGGCAAGCCGCGCCATGTTTAAACAGACTGCCGAAACCGACCGGAAAATTCTGGTGCGGGTGGAAAACCTCACCAAGCACTTCCCCATCAAGCGCGGAATCTTGATCCAGCGCGAGGTAGGTCGGGTGCGCGCTGTGGATGACATCAGTTTTCACATCTACAAAGGCGAGACGTTCAGCCTGGTCGGCGAATCGGGCTGTGGGAAAACCACCGCCGGGCGTACGCTCTTACAGTTGTACCAGCCCACTTCTGGCAAAGTCTTTTTTGAAGATGTGGAATTAACCGCACTGCAGGGCGAAGCCATGCGCCGGATGCGCCGCAAAATGCAGATGATCTTCCAGGACCCTTACTCTTCGCTCAACCCGCGCATGTCTATCGGCCAGATCCTCTCGGAACCCCTCGAGCAGCACGGCATTGCTCAGGGAAAAGAAAAGCATGAGATTGTCAAAGACCTGCTGGTTAAAGTGGGCCTGCACCCCTATTTCATTGACCGCTATCCGCACGAATGTTCGGGCGGGCAGCGCCAACGGGTAGGAATTGCGCGGGCCCTGGCCCTGCGCCCGGAGCTTATTGTATGCGACGAGCCGATTTCGGCCCTGGACGTTTCTGTGCAGGCTCAGGTAGTCAACCTGCTTAAGTCCTTGCAGAAAGAAATGGGGCTGACCTACCTGTTCATCGCCCACGATCTTTCGATGGTGCGCCACATTTCCAACCGCGTCGGGGTGATGTACCTGGGCAAACTCGTCGAACTGGCCGACCGCAACGGCGTTTATCAGGATGCATTACACCCCTACACCCGTGCTTTGCTCTCCGCCGTGCCTGTGCCAGACCCGCGCGCCGAGAGTAAACGCCAGCGCATCATCTTAAGCGGTGAACTGCCCAGCCCCGCCAATCCGCCGCCGGGCTGTCCCTTCCACACGCGCTGTAACATCGCGGTTGCGGCCTGCCGGCAGCAGCCCCCGACCTGGCGCGAGGTAAAACCGGGCCATTGGGTAGCCTGTGATCTGGTGTAAAGATGTCGAGACTTAATCAACTGATGGAATTGCTCCCCTCGTATGGCCTGGACGGCATGGTTATAAACCCTGGGCCGAGTCAGGCTTACCTGTTGGGCGTGCACTTTTACCTGTTCGAGCGCCCGATTGTGCTGCTGGTCGCACCCGACCGCCGCCCCGCGCTAATCTTACCGCTTTTGGAAGTGACCAAGGCCGAGAGCGCGCCCGCCGATTTGGAATTATTCCCCTACGCCGACAACCCTGCCACCTGGCCGGCGGCCTTCCAGGCGGCTGGCCGCTATTTGGGTTGGGATCAAAAGCCAGCCCTCTCGCTGGGCGTTGAGGTAGACCGCCTGCGGCTGTTGGAAAGCCGTTTTCTCGAGGCCGCCTTGCCCCAGGCGCGCCTGGCGGCGATCAACCCCGTTGCGCAGATGCGGATGCATAAAGACGAGACAGAGATTGCCAGCCTGCGCCGGGCTGTTGCCATCGCCGAGGCAGGGCTGACCGCCGCTCTGCCGCTGGTGAAGGTCGGCATGACCGAGCGAGACCTTTCCGCCGAGATTGGCCTGCAAACCGGGCGCGCTGGCAGTGAAGTTCCCGGCAACCCTATGGTAGCGGCGGGGCCCAATGGGGCTAACCCTCATGCCGCCACCTCTGAGCGGCCTCTCCAACCCGGCGACCTGGTAGTGATTGATTTTGGCGCGGTCTACGCGGGCTACTGTGCTGATCTCACCCGCACCCTTGCCGTCGGCGAGCCGCCCGCCGAATACGCGCGCATCCATCAGGTTGTGCTGGAAGCCAATACCGCCGGGCGCGCGGCGGCGAGGCCGGGCGTCTCTGCCGGCGAGATTGACCGGGCCGCCCGCGCCGTTATCACCGCCGCCGGCTACGGGCCGTACTTCACTCACCGCACCGGCCACGGCCTGGGCAGTGAACCCCACGAAGAACCTTACATCTACGCTGAAAACGCCCTCCCCCTCGAGCCGGGCATGGTGTTCACCGTTGAGCCGGGCATTTACCTGCCAGGGCGGGCCGGCGCGCGGGTAGAAGATGACGTGCTTATCACTTCTACCGGGGCCGAAACTCTCAGTTCCATGAACAGGGCGTTAATTGTGGTAGGATAAGCATCATGTCAACCCATCTTACTCCCCTCGAAAAGCATATCCTGGGCGAAATCTGGACGACGCCCGATCTTTGGAATCACATGCTGACGTTGTGCGATGAATGCGGCAGCCGTTTTGCCGGTACAGAAGAAGAGCGCCGCGCAGGCGATTATATCCTTGCCTGCTTCAAGCGCTGGGGGCTGGAAAACGTCCACCCTGAACCGTTTGAAATGCCCGGCTGGGAGCGCGGGGAGGCCACGCTGACAGTGTTACTGGATAACGGCGCGGAAGTCGAGCTCCCCTGCCTGGCCCTGCCCGGAACTCATCCCTGCGACCTGGTAGCCGAGGTCATTGACGTTGGCCCTGGCGGCCCGGAAGAATATCAGAAACTCGCAGAGCCAGCGGCGGGGAAGATCGTCCTGACCTCATCTGAGGGGTTGGGGCGGTTTGAGAAATATATGGCAGCCGTCGAGGCAGGCGCGGCCGGGTTCGTCTTTGGTTCGAATCAACCCGGACTGCTGGCCCCGACCGGCAGCATTGGCAAAGCGACGCCTGCGGTTGGCCTGGCGCACGAACACGCTGCGCGCATCCGCCGCCTGCTGGCTAAAGGCAGGCGGCGCGCGCGCCTGCGGGTGGGGGCAGCGGTTCATACCGTCACCGCGCGCAACATCGTTGGCGAAATCCCCGGCACAGACCCAACGCAGGGTTGGGTGGTGGCCTGCGGCCATTACGACGGCCATGATATTGCCCAGGGCGCTGGCGACAACGCTGCTGGCATCGCAGTTTTAATGGAAGCTGCCCGCCTGCTGGCCCCTCTGCGCGCGCATTTTCAGGGTGGCATCCGCTTTGTACTGTTTTCGGGCGAAGAATTGGGCCTGTTCGGGTCTTACGCCTATGCCGCCGCCCATGCCGCTGAATTGGATGAGGTTCGCGCTGTCTTTAACGTAGATGTGGTGGGCATGGCTATGCCGCTGGTACTGCTGCCCCAATCCAGTCCAGAACTGGCGGCCTGGTTCAAAGCGCTGCCCCTGGACGAGATGGATGTAAAGTTGAACGAAGGCGCCAAGACCTTCATCACCAATTCAGACCACTTCCCCTTCTGCGAGCGGGGCGTCCAGGCGGTTTGGGCCGTCAGTTCGCACCCGACGGGGAGCGTGGGGTGGGGTCACACCGCTGCGGACACGCTGGACAAGCTGGAACCGCGCCTGCTCCGGCAAACGACGGCCGCCGCGGCGCGCCTGCTGCTGCGCATGGCCGCCTGCGCCGCCGACCTGCCGCGCATCCGCAAGCCAGCGGAACAGGTGAAGCAAGAGCTAATTGCCGCCGGGTTTGAGAAGGGCCTGCGCTTTAGAGGGCGGTGGATGTTCGATTAAACCGCCTTGAGCCTGGTCGTTCATTCCTTGGATTGTACCTGCTCCGGTAAAATCTTATATGTCACGCGCACCTCGCCAGGGCGCAGCGGATACTCATGCTTGCCGTGATATTTCTCGTTTAGGTCGGCAATTGTCTCCGCCGCGCCCTGTTCGGTTTCCTCCACCACCCGACCGCGAATCTGCAGGTAGCGATAGGGGTTATCGGGGTCGGTAATCGCTATCGCCACCACCGGGTGCCGGCGCATGATCTTATCTTTCAAACGCCCACGCGCCGTATTGATAAGGATGTATTTGCCATCATAATCAAACCACACCGGCGTGACCTGCGGCGTCCCATCGCGCTTGACCAACGCCAGATAAGCAAAAGCACGCTTCTGGCGCGTTAGTAAATCGGCCATCGAAGGGGGAATTGACGTCATCCTATACCTCCTCAAGATTCGACTACCATTATCGAGTAATATTTTAACCAAATTTGATCTCGCTCGGTGCGAAGTGAACCGGATTGCAGAGTGAATTGCTTATCACCCGTTTTGACCACTTGCTCTAAGCGATACCAACGAACATGCTCTTGTAATGAATTTGCGGTATAAATAGCATGAACTTTGCCCCAAAGGAACTGATTAACTATGCCCAATGCCAACCGTCCATTGAATATTGCGCACCGCGGGGCGCGCTCGCTCGCCCCTGAGAACACCCTGGCCGCCGCTCGCGCCGCTCTGGAAATCGGCGCGGATATGTGGGAACTGGACGTTGCCATGACCGCCGACGGAGAACTGGTACTCCTCCATGACGACACGCTGGCCCGCACCTCCAACGCTCCCCAAGTCTATCCTGACCGCGCCCCCTGGGCCGTCCATACCTTCACGCTCGATGAACTGCGCAAGCTCGACTTCGGTTCCTGGTACAACGAAACCGACCCCTTCCAGCAAATTGCTGAGGGCCATGTCACCCCCGCAATGCAGCAAAGCTACCGGGGAGAACCGATCCCCACCCTGCGCGACGCGCTGATCTTCACTCGCGATCACCACTGGCGCGTGAACGTGGAGATCAAAGACGCCACGCATACCCCCGGCGACCATGACGTCGTAGAAAAGGTCGTCGCCCTCATCCACGCCGTAGACGCAGCCGACTGCGTGATCATCTCTTCCTTCAACCATGCTTATCTCAGCCGGGTCAAAGCCGCCGACCCCGCCCTGCCTACAGCCGCCCTGGTCGAATCGCACGTTGCGGACCCGGTACAACTGGTGCGCAGTCTGAACGCTCAGGCTTATCACCCAGGCAGGTTTGTCATCGCCCCCGAAGAGATCCCCGCCATCCGCCAGGCCGGGATCGAGGTCAACGTATGGACCATCAACGACCCCGAAACGATGCAGGCGCTGATCCAACACCAGGCCAGCGGCATCATCACTGACTTTCCGCAGTGGCTGCAAGAAATTCTGGCGAAATCTTAGGATAATAAATTTGCTCCAGACGACCGACATAGTGCTTTAAACCGCCGCCAGCGGGTTCCAGCCCAAATCGAGTTTTTCCAACTCTGCCAACACCCCCAACCCGATGAGCAGTTCTGCCAACCTGGCGCGCAAATCCAGGTAGTGGAGATTAACCAGACGGCTCATCGAGTTGGGCAGGGCCGTTAGCAGTTGTTCTTCAAATCCAAATCGGTTAAAGACGACAGATTACCAATCAACTGGCATAGTACCTCAGGCAGTGCCTCTAGCGGATTGTCATATAGGTTCAAAAACTAAGTTCTGCCAGCCGCCCAATGGCTTCTGGCAGTGCCGCCAACTGGTTATGGCCGAGGTCCAGGTATTCCACCGCCGCATCCCATGCCATCGCTTGTGGAAGATCGGTAAGCTACTACCCGGCCAGGATTAACTTCTCTGATTCTGCCATCATCATCACAGATTCATGGTTGTTCGATAGCCGTATAAATTTGCACGGTTCCCCGACACGGCTGGAAGGTCACGCGTACCTGGTACAACCCAGGGGCCAGCGCCAATGCCCGCGGGTTGACACTGGCCTGACCGGCATTAAAGTCCGCCTCATCCGAGGCAAAGAAGATTTGCTCATACCCATCCGGCCCGACCAACTGAATGTTGACCGGCCCGCCTTTAACGTTGGTCAGCGCAAAGAAAAAACTGGCCTGAGCCGGTTCTGCCAGATCAAACTGATAGACAGCCTCATCCGCGTACCCCCGCTGTGACAGGTCTAACGCTGCGGCAAGCTCATAGCCAGGGGGCGGCGCGAACGGGCGTTGCGGAAAGGCCAGAGTCAACCCCAGCCCGGCGGCCGCGCTGACTCCACCGAGGAGCGCCAGGCCGAGAACGGTCCCACGCATTTCTGCCAGAGAAAGTTCTGCAGCCGCTGGGCGCAGCAGCGCCCGGATGCCGCCCAATCCGCCGATTTGCTTCCAAAACACCAACCAGCCGGCCACATAGATCAGCAGCGCGGATGCCGACACTACCCAGGGCGGCAGGCGGGTATAGGTCACAAAACCAGCAGAATCGTCGCCAATGGTGTTCCCGATGCCAACCAGGATTGGAATGACCATCCAGGCCAGCAGCGTGTTAATGGTAGATAGAAACAGGATCGTTTTAAACCACCGCAGCAAGAGGTTTCCCCCTTTGGGAGCTAACAGCAGAAAGCCCATGCATAACAGCAGCGGCAGCGTTACCCCCGCCATGCTGATCCAGGCTCGCTGCGCTGGGCTGAAATCACCATCCAGCCCAGCGTGGGCGCTTAAGTTGAAGAAGTTAATAGAAAAACTGGTGATTTTTCCGCCCAGTGCCAGGCCCACCAACGCATGACCGCCCTCATGCGCCAGGGTATACAGCGTTAGCGTCAGCAACAGCATCAATACCAGCATTCCAGCGAAGATCAACGCATTGCGCCAGCCAGCGGCATGATTGACTGATGTACGACTCATTTTCTTATATCTCTTTTCCGGGTTTCTTGATCTATCATAACGCAGATTGAGGAAAAGAATGCAGAATTCACAAAAACCATCCACCAGACGTAGATCTGACAAGCCGGATGCCCCAGGGAACCGGAACAATGACTTAACCTTGTTGCTCATTCTTCCGCGATCGAGTCAATATGGGAATGATTCGTCCGTTCTCAGAGTGTTCGATCAGGGCCGCCAGCCGGCTGAGGCGCGTTTCTTCTTTTCTGGCGCGCATGACCCAGGCCAGGGCATAACGCTGGTATGATGGTGACCGCGATTGAAAGAATACCCAGGCATTGGCATTCGACCGCAGCTTTTCTTCATAGGCATTATCTAGGTAGAGACGCTCCCGTTCGTAGCCATAAAAGCCTGATTTTTCAAGATTACGATCTTCAAAGGCCTTGCGCCCAGCAGGTTGCATCCGGTCCAAAGCAATCAGTTCCAGGGCGCGTTTGACGTTGACCACACTCCAGATGCTTCCTGGTCGGCGGGGCGTAAACCGGATGGTATAACTGGTCTTATCAATCCCGCGGCGAATCCCATCAATCCAGCCATAACACAGAGCCTCATCCAACGCCTCGGGCCAGGTGGTACTGGGGATCCCTGACCCTTTCTTATAAAATCCCACCCATAACTCCTCCGCATCCTGATGATGTTGCGCCAGCCACTCGCGCAGCTCTACAGGGGACCGGAAAAATACAACTTCTGCCGATGGTTGCATTCGTTTACCTCCTGCGACTGACCGAAAAATTTTCTGCCGGTCAGTACCTCTCACACCGATAAACGCAGATACACCTAGAACAAAAGTATAATTAAAATAAGCGAAATTTACCTATCCACTTGACCAGAAACGCGGCCTCAGTTGCTCAATCTTATTCGTTTATCAGCCGAGGCTGTTTACTGAATTGGGCGTAACATTACAGACGGGCCGAAACGCACATCTTATTGAAAATACTACCCCAGACGATCTTCGATTTCCCAGGCATGGTCGAGAATGTGCCAGGACACGCGCCGGACAAAGTAACGCGGAGTCCACAAGGAACCGCCGCGTGGGCCCTGGGCTGGTAGACCCTGACATACCGCTGCTGCGAGAGCCTCGCGCACTCCCTGACGGGTCTTTTCTACTTCTTCACAAAGCGTCTGTATGTCCCTGGTCTTCAACCGCCAGGCCAGCTTGCCAAGATAGCCCGCCTCTGAACCCATCACATGGCGCGTAATCCCTTCCAGGTCGCGCCCGCCACCGCGCGGCCCTTTGCACAGTTCACGGCCCGCCGCCGCCTGCGCCGCCGTGTCAAGTGCCTGCCAGCAGCACGTCAGAATGGCTTGCATGCGCGCCAGCTCCGCCTCATCCACCGGTAGAGCGTCAACCGAGGGGGCCAGATCGGGCGCGCCAAAATCGGTAGTCACGTTGCCTTGCAGGCGTTCCACCACGTTCAAATCGAAACGGCTCGCGGGCGCGTCAAAAGCCACCCCGCCGCGCTCCAATGCCAGGCGATAACGGGGAAGATACCGCCAAAGGGCATCAAGCGCCGCCTGTTCATCGCTTCCACTCCGGCACCAGCCCGGCCAATCCAACGCGCCGGCAAAGATTCGTTTCGCTCCAACTTCCAAGTATACATTCATGAACTGCCTCATCAGCCTACTAAAGCCTGATCCAAGTCGTGGATCAAATCATCCACCGCCTCAATCCCCACCGAGAATCACACCAATTCGCCGGACACCTCCAGCGGACTGTTTGGGATGTGGGTTAGGGCACTGTGCCGATCTTCCAGGTCTCGTAATGCGCTTGCGGGTTGGGATCTTGCCGACGTTTCGAAAACGGATATATGGCAAAAGCACCTATTCATTGAGAGTGCTTGCTTAAGAAGGCGCCAGCGGAAGGTCTAGTTCTACCACCACGCCGGGGTGATCGAGGTTATTATACAGGCGAACATTGCCGCCCACAGCCCACACCAGCGAAGCCACCGTCGGCAAGCCCAGGCCCATCCCGGCCACCTCTCCGGTAAAGGTCTTTTCGCCCTGGTAATACGGAATAATCGCCCGCGTTAACTGCTCCGGCGGCAGCGAGATGCCATCATCGCAAAATGATAACAGCACGCGCCCAGGGCGATGCTCCACCATGCTCACTTCAATATTGGGCAGCAAAGCCGGGTGAAACTTTTTGGCGTTGTCCAAGATTTCCCACAGAATAATCTGCATGGCCCGGTTCGAGAGCAGCAAACTGCGCTGCATCAGGCCATCATCCTTAAGGTGAAGTTTCACCGACTCCAGCCGCAGATCCTGGGCCGTCTGGTTAAGAATGGCGGGAAAACTGCTTACCGGCAGGTTCCCGCCGGTGCGCATGATCGAAGGGGCGTTCACGTATTCAACGATATCGTTCAGCTCGCTTTCCAACCGGCGCGCGCCTGCTTCAATCGCTTTGGCATATTCGATTAACTCCGAAGCGCCATGACGCTCGCCATAATAGCGCACTAACCCGCTGGCGAGCAGGATACTGGAAAGCGGCGTATTGAACTTGTGGCTGATGGCCGATTGAAAACTCCACATCTCCTGAGCAAAACTCACCGCGCGGGTTACTTCGGTGATTCGCACAAACAGCTTGCCATCGGTGCCCCAGGGCAGGTCCAGCACGCTCAACTGAAACCACACCGCTTCGCTTTGCTCGTCTTGCGGGCGGATCAGATACAGGGGCAGGCTGGGGTCTGCCAGTTGAGGCCAGTCCTGCCAGGCGGCGGGCGGCATGAGGGTGTATTGCTGCTGGGCCAGCTCAAGAAAGGTTCCCTGGATAGGGACATTTTTATCGGTTGGCAGGCTGAACAGCGTGCGCGCCGCCGCATTGGCATAGGAGATCTCTCCAGAAGCGTCAATGCTCAGGTACGCTTCGTCTGCATTTTCCACCACCCAATCGAACCTGGCGCGTTCTGCCATTAACCGGCGGTAGCGGTTCAGCCGGGTAATGGTGCGCACGCGCGCGCGAATTTCTGCCCGGTCAAACGGTTTGGAAATATAATCATCCGCCCCCGCCTCAATCCCCTGCAGACGCGAGGTCGGGTCACTCAGCGCTGTAATCATTAACACCGGAATTTCCGAGATACGCGGGTCGCTCCGCAACCTCCGGCAAACCTCATAGCCATCCATCAGCGGCATCATAATATCCAACAAAATGACATCCGGCGTAAACTCAGCCGCTTTTTGTAACGCTTTCGGCCCATTCTCAGCATAAATCACGCGATAGCCCTGATTATAGAGGGCACCCCCAAGAATTTCTCGCACATCAGGATCATCATCTACGATAAGGATCGTTATTTGAGGGTCCATAATCCCTTATTCTCTCGTTTATCCATCATTACAACCATGAAATAATGACCGGAATGCTTAAGAATTTTAACGTTTATGTTCCCAGAACACAAGACAATTGTATGCTGGATCTTCACAAAACGCAAACAACCCTGGTTGGCTGATTAGCTGATGCGTTACGGATTCAAGAATGGGTGGACAGAACCATTACAATACTGGCACAGCCCATCCCCGCCCACAGTACTGCTCACATATCCTACCAGCAGTATGCTACAATCCACCTGCGCAGAGTGTTAGCAGGTCCGGGCGCAATGCCCACAGTATCTACGAAAAGGAATTGAGAGGAAGCATGACCGTTGATTCAGAAAAGGATCTTGAAGGATTAAAACGCGCCGGACGGGTGGTCGGGCTGGCACTGAAAGCGATGGCTGCCCAGGTGAGGCCAGGGATGACTACTCAGGCACTGGACGCGATTGGCGACCAGGTGTTACGGTCGCATGGCGCACGCTCGGCCCCCCAATTGGTTTATCGGTTTCCGGGGGCCACCTGCATCAGTATCAACAACGAAGCGGCGCATGGCATTCCCGGCGAGCGCGTCATTCAGGCCGGCGACTTGGTGAACCTGGACGTATCCGCCGAGTTGGAAGGCTATTTTGCCGATGCAGCCCTGACGGTTGCAGTTCCCCCGGTTGATCCGATCCGCCACAACCTGGTCCACTGCGCACGGCAGGCATTAAAGAAGGCCATCAGTGTGGTGCGGGCCGGTCAGCCTATTCATGTGATTGGCAAAGCCATCGAAGAGCAGGCTGCTCGCTGTGGATTTACCACCCTGATGGACCTGGGCGGGCATGGGGTTGGCCGGAGTATTCACGAAGAACCGCACCAGGTGGCCTGTTTCTACAATCCACACGATAAGCGTTTACTCTTAGAGGGGATGGTACTGACTATCGAACCGTTCCTGACGACCGGAGCACGCAGCGTATACACCGATAAGCAGAATGGGTGGACTTTAAAGACTCTCGATGGCAGTCTTTCTGCTCAGTTTGAACACACACTGGTCGTCACCAAAGGGCAGCCTGTAATTATCACCACGCTATAACGCTTGCGAACGGTTGGCGTTTATATGCTAAATTGTGATGAGATGCTCACAATTTCCATACAAAAACGCAAATCTCGAATCTGCGAGATGGTTTTGTGGTATGATTTGCTCTGAGGTTATTATGGACGACAAAATTACCATTATTGAAGGACCTCCTCCGGTTTTTGAAACCATCGAGGATGGCTGGGCTTTGGGCCTGAATGAAGGTCCGGCCCTGTATAATCTTTCATTGACACGGCTGCGCACTTTTAACGGCCCGGCTCTGGTAGAACGCTGCCACCGCGCCTGGAGCAGCCACGCCACTATTAACCTGCATTATCGCAATGATATGGGGGTCGAAGAAAAGGCGCCCATTATGGCCGCGCGCTCCATTGAGACGAGTGAAGGTCACGTGCTGCTCCTGTGGTGTCGCCGAAAACTGGACGAAGATGAGGAAGAACTCGACCTCGGCGATCAGACCGATGATGCCATCGACGACGACCCAACCCATTTGACATGACGCTAGACAGCGCGCGAATACGGAAATCTTTTCCAGCATTAAGCCGCCCGGTCATCTTCCTGGATAATCCGGGCGGCACGCAAATTGCCTACCAAAGCCTGGAGCGCATTCAAAAGTACCTCGTGGAAACGAATGCCAACCACGGCGGGAACTTTCCTACCAGCCGGGCCTCCGATGCAGTTATTGAGCAGGCGCGCGCCGCCGCGGCTGACTTTTTAAACGCTGCTCGCACCGAAGAGATCGTGCTAGGCCCTAATATGACCACTCTGACCTTTCGGATCAGCCGGGCGATGGGCGCTTTATTCAAACCCGGAGATACCCTGGTGGTCACGCGTCTGGATCATGATGCCAACGTCACGCCCTGGGTACGGCTGGCCGAAGATCAGCAACTGCGCATTCGCACCGTGGACTTTAACCCCGCCACCGGAATGCTCGACCTGGACGATCTGAAAAGCGCGTTAAGTGATGGAGTGCGGCTGCTGGCAGTTGGGTATGCCTCGAATGCCCTGGGGACGGTCAATCCACTGTGCGACATCATCGACGTCGCCCATCAGGCCGGCGCGCTGGTCTATGTGGACGCCGTTCAATACGCCCCGCATGGCCCTATCGATGTGCAGCGGCTGGATTGCGACTTCCTGGTGTGTTCCGCCTATAAATTCTTTGGCCCACACGTAGGCCTGCTTTACGGGCGCTACGACCTGCTCGACAATTTGCGCGCCTACCGGGTGCGTCCCGCCCCCGCTGCCCCTCCTGGCAAGTTCGAGACTGGCACCAATAACTTTGAAGGGATTGCCGGCCTGCTCGGCGCTCTGGAATATCTGGAATGGCTCGGAAAAGAATTTGGCGCCGATTTTTATGACCTCTATTCTGAAGAATATGAGGGCCGCCGCCTGACACTTAAACAGGCCATGAGCGCCATCCGCTCGTATGAATACGAGCTCAGTCGCAAAATGCTCGACGTTCTCCATTCCATCCCCGGTCTGCACCTGTATGGGCCCGACAATTCCCGTCACCTTGAGAACCGCGTACCTACCTTTGCCTTTACCCTCGAAAACCATACGCCAGACGAAGCAGCTACGTTCCTGGGAGAACGCGGGATCAACGTCTGGAACGGCAATTTTTACGCCCTGTCTGTCACCGAACGGCTGGGGCTGGAAGATCAGGGTGGGCTGATCCGCGTTGGCGCTGTACATTACAATACTCTCGAAGAGATTGATCGCCTGGCCGAAGCACTTAGCGACCTGGTAAAACGTTAAGGCGCCTGGCCGCCAGTCACTCGCCATTGCAAGCGGTTTGTTCTGGCAGGATATGGTGAACAAGCACAACAAGTATCGCATCCGTCGCAGTAGACCGCTGCGACGCCATTTCATAATTCCCTCCAACTATGACGTGCTGTTACAAGACCCCACTCCGGCAGACTCTTTCTCGGCGCGGGTTGAAACGCCTACCCAGGATGCCCAGGCTCTCTTCGAGAAGCTCTTTGAAGTCACCCCCGATGCTACGCTGCTGGTAAATGATCGAGGCGTCATTGTTCTGGCGAACCACCAGGCCGAGACCAGCTTTGGGTACCGCAAAGAAGAGTTGGTCGGCATGGCGGTTGAAATGCTGGTGCCGCCTGAAGTCCGCGAAAAGCACATCGAACAGCGGCGGCGCTTTCAGATGAACCCGCGCACTCGGCCTATGGGCGCCGGTTTGCAGTTGTTCGCCCGCCGCAAGAATGGGACCAGTTTTGCGGTTGATATTATCCTCAGCCCCATTCAGGCGGCGGACGGCCTGTATACCCTGTGCGTCATTCACGATATTACCTTACAGGTTGCCAGCCAGCGCGCACTCCAGGAACAGGCCGCGCTGGTAAAACTGGTTCAGGAAATATCTGCTGCCGCAAACGAAGCCGCTTCGGTCCAGAGGTTATTCCAATATGCCATTGATCGCCTATGCGAGTATTTAAAGTGGCCGGTCGGCCACGGCTGGCTGACAGCCCCAACCGGCGATCCTGCCGCTGCCCACATTTGGTCTTCACACATCCCTCCCAAGATGGAACCCATGCGCCAGGCCACCCACGAAATGAGGCTGGCTCCAGGGCTGGGGCTGCCGGGGACCGTTTTAGAGATCCGGCAGCCGATATGGATCACTCACCCGCTTGACCGACCTAACTTCTACCGCCAAGAAGCAGCTTTGCAGGCCGGCATACAGACCGCTCTGGCTTTTCCCGTTCTGATTGGAAAAGAGCCGGTAGCCGTCTTAGAGTTTTTCACCGATCAGGTGGTTGAACCACAGCACAACCTGCTACCCATCTTGCCCAACATTGGCGCTCAGTTAGGGCGGGTGATCGAGCGCGCCCGCGCTGAAGAAAACCTGCGCCAGCGCGAACTACAACTCCACACGCTCATCGCCAACCTGCCAGTCATTTTGTGGATGTTAGACCAGCATGGGCGCATCACGATGTTCGAGGGCAAAGGTATCTCTGAACTGGGCATGCAGGCGGGGGAAATCGTTGGCGAATCGATTTCCGACCCGCTCGAAAACATTCCTAATCTACAGACCGGCGTTCAGCAGGCGCTGCAGGGACAGGCCCTACATCTCGAATGTCAGGCTCCGTCTGGCGTGGTGTTTGATGCTTACTTCACGCCCTTCCGCGACGTTCACGGGAACGTATCGGGCGTGGTAGTCATGGCCCTGGACGTATCGGACCGCCGGCGCATGGAAGCCGAACTGGACGAGATGCGCCATCACCTAATGGAAAGCGTCGAAATCGAGCGGCTGCGCCTAGCCCAGCAACTGCACGATGGCCCCTTACAAGACCTTTACGGCGTGTTCTATCAGCTTCAGGAGATGAAGAACAGTCTGCCGGAGGAAGCGCGCCAGGCCATCGAGACGCCGCTTCAAACCATTGAAAACGTCAATGCTACTCTACGCTTTATCTGTGGAGAACTGCGTCCTACGACCCTGGTTCACCTGGGGCTAAAAAAAGCGATTTCCTCGCATATCGAAAGGCTCCGTGAACAGGCTCCCGACCTGATGATGCACTTAAACCTGGTAGATGACGCCCAATCGTTAGAACCGGGTATTCGGATGGGCCTGTTTCGCATTTACCAGAACCTGATCTCTAATGTGATACGTCACTCACAGGCCAGGCACGTCTGGATTCGCCTGTACCTGACCCCCGAAACGGCTACGTTGGAAGTGCAAGACAACGGCATCGGGTTTCAGACGCCTGACAACCTGATTCAACTGGTTCGTCAGGGGCGCTTTGGGCTGGCAACGGCGCTGGAGCGGGCGGAGGCTCTACGTGGTAAGTTTGAGCTGAAATCGCGGCCAGGCATGGGAACGCTGGCGCGGGTGAGCGTTCCGCGCCGGTAACGGATGAGCCATTGAATGGCACCCGATTGCGCTCATTCTGCCTGGAGGTCGCTCTACGAAACATCAGCCCACCTGAACCATGCGCACACCCTGCCGGTAACAGATGTGCGCCAGAGGCGTCATTAAATCGGGGTGGATGACGCACACCATTTTCCCGTTTTTGGGAATGTCAATCAACACCGTCATCTGCCCCTTATCAACTGGAATATCCCCATTTAATTGAAAGTACAGCTCACGCGTTGAAGAAGCGATATGCTGTAAAATCCAGTCTTCAAAAAGGTTTTCCATCGTAGAACACCTCGCTTTCAGGTGTTTCTATTATAGAACATTTTTTCTATTTTGAAAAGGGGGATCTTGAAGGAGAATTAGGCGCTTAAAACAAGATGCCAGGTCACTTGCCCCCAAGGCGCCTGGCATTCGTTCGAGCGGATATAAGATAACCACAACCACCGCATAAATTCTAATTTTTGGGCTGGGCTTCCGGTGGCAGGGGATAGCTCCGCTCTTAATCAGTTTCTGTAATGATTGTAGCGACGCCCGTCGAGGGAGGCTATCCCGTGTTTTTCCTACCACAGGGTAGGGAAATCCCTACCTTGTTCTCTTGGTTTTCTATATTCTGGTAATTCACGACGGACGCCATTCACCAACAAAACGCCGGGATTACCCCACGGCGTTTTGCTATTTGGTAGATGCCCCAGGAGGGACTCGAACCCCCAACCTAGGCGTTAGGAGTGCCTTGCTCTCTCCATTTGAGCCACTGGGGCGGGCTGCTGGCAAGATTATAACACGAATCAGGCTCTGGTCAATTCTTCCAAATCCGCCGAGCGTTTAATGTATACTCAATTTATAAACTATGGAGGTGGATATGTCAGGGTGGAAAGAAGCCTTAACTTATTATGCGGCTGGTATAGAAAGGCGGTACGACGAGCTGCGCTACCGATTATATTACGCTCTGGGCGGGCCGGGGCCGATTAAGATCATCCCTTATCGGGGGTATGGGAAGCCTACCCGCCTGTATCTGAAAGGGAGGGTGATCGAAGACAGGAACATCCCGGAAGCCGGAGAGGATGACCGGCTGTGGCACAACCTGCTGAGCATGTACAGGCGCATGGAGAGCGACGAAATTCCAGGGGCCAAGGTGCGCGCGCACTTCGAGGGCGAGACGTATGAGGTCACTGCCAATGAAGAAGGGCTGTTCGAGCTGTGGATCGAGCCGCGCCGCCCGCTACCGCAAGACCGCCTGTGGCAACAGGTTCACCTGGAGTTGGTCAGCCCGGTTGCAAAGCAACAACAGGGGCCGGTGACGGCTACTGGCGAAATCCTGGTTCCGCCGGCCACGGCCCGGTTCGTGGTCATCAGCGATGTTGACGATACGGTCGTGCAGACGGACGCGACGCACCTGCTGCGGATGGCGCGCCACGTCTTTTTGGGCAATGCCCACACGCGCCTGCCGTTTAAGGGGGCAGCGGCCTTATACCGGGCGCTGTTCGCGGGCTATTCTGGCCGAGAGATGAACCCCATCCTGTACGTCTCCAGCAGCCCGTGGAACCTGTACGACCTGCTGGCACAGTTCTTCAACCTGCACGAGATCCCGGTGGGGCCTATTCTCTTTCTGCGCGACTGGGGCATGACGGAGAAGGAGATCTTGCCCCTGCACCACGAGGCGCATAAGACCGCGGTTATCCGCCAGATGCTCGACTTTTACGCGGAGCTGCCCTTTATCCTGATCGGAGACAGCGGACAGGAAGACCCGGAGATTTACACGCGGATCGCGGGGGAGTATCCCAAGCGTATTCTGGCGGTGTATATCCGCAACGTGAGCCGCGACCTGAAACGACCCGAGGCCATCCAAAAGCTAGCTGAGAAGGTGGTGGAGGTGGGGAGCGCCCTGGTGCTGGCGGACGACTCGGTGGGGATTGCCCAACACGCGCTGGAGCGCAAGTTCATTGCGGAGGCGGCCATAGCCCTGATCCGCGAGGAGAAGAAGAAGGATGAAGCTCCGCCCACGCCGCTGGAAAAGCTGATCGAGAAGGAAGAGGAGCCGCCTGCCCCAACGGTGGAAGTCGTCTCGGGCAAGGAGGAGGCAGTGAAGGCAACGCCACGCAAGGAGGAACCTCCACCTACGGAGGAGGCCCAGAAGGCCGTGCAGGAAGGGGCCGTGGAGAAGACCCTGAAAGAGGCCGGCAAGGAAGAAACCTCGCGGCCGCCGACGGTGGTTGTGGATACCCAGGAGGCCAAAGAGAAGGCAGAAAAAGAGGCCCGGCCCGGCAAAAGGAAACCGAAGCCCTGACGGAAAGCTCTGGAATGGGGCCGGGCAGGTTATTCATCGGAGAAGGAGAGAATGTCGGACTGGATGGAGAGGACAGCGCCAACGGCGAGGATGAGGTAGGCGAGGGTGTAGGTGAGGTCTACAATCAGGCGGATGGGAACGGTATTGGTATATAAGTCGTTGAGGGTGGCAACGGCAAATAAGATATCGCTATAGGCCCACAGTACGAGCGCCCCACCAATGAACAGCCAGGGCCAGCGCGAGGTCTGCTGGCGCGAGTAAATGGCAATGAGCAGGCCGCCGCCGGCCAGGAAGGCATCTAAGATGGGGTAGACGGCGGGGAGGAGGGCAATGGGGCCGTTTTCTTGCAGTTCGGGGCTGTTAAGCAGGCTGCCCAACTGGAGGCCAAATACCACCAGGGGCAGGAGGCAGACAACGACCAAGACGACGAGCTTGCGAAGGTCACGGGTGAGGCTGCCCAGGCCCGGAAGATAATACCAGATGGACAGCCCAATGGGCAGGTAGCCGCCAATCCAGAGGAGGTCGGCAAAGGAAAAGTAGACTTCTTGGGTGAGGCCCCAGATTTCCTGCGCGCCCCAGATGAGGTCAGCCAAAACCCACATGCCGATGCCAACGAAGAGGGTCTGCCAGCTACGGCGCACCTCGCTTTTGGCATTGCGGAGGGCAAGGCCAATACTGACGAGGGCGATGAGGCCGGTGACAATGGGGGCCAAAGCCCCGGAACCAACGGTGATCTGATCGGGAGCGCTGGTGAGGTAAGAGGCGGACAGGAAGGAGCTGTAGATCAGGATAAGGAAGAGGGATATAGACAGCCAGCGTAACAGGTTGGAGTTCACAGGATCACCCTCGCAAGGTATGAATCGGTTCTTTTATCTTACTGCAATGTAAAGAGAAAGCAAGAAAGAACTTATAAAAAGATTAAGGCCGCCCGGCGGGGATGGGGACATTTTTCTCTTTCATGCGGGGGGCGAGGGCGGCATAGGTGAGGGCGGCGAGGAGGCCGCTGAGGCCGCCCATGAGCCAGGGGGCCGAGGGGCCGATTAAGTCGTTGAGGATGCCGCCGAGGAGGGGACCGCTGCCAGAAGCGGCCGGCCAGGTGAGGCTGTAGATGGACATGTAACGCCCGCGCATGTCGGCGGGGGCCTGATTGGCGGCAAGGGTGGTGGCGGTGGGGACGAGCATGAGTTCGCCGAGGGTCAGGCTGACCATTGAGAACATGAAGCCCCAAAAATCACGGGCGAGGGCCACGCTGGAGACGGCGGCGGCGTAGATGAGTGAACCAACGGCCAGAACGGTGAGAGGCTTGAACTTTTTGGTCTGACTGGTGACGAACACTTGCAGGCCAACGACCATGAGAGCGTTGGTCATGGGGAGCAAGCCGTAACGGTCTTCGCGGATGCCGTAATGGGTATTGGCATGGACGGGCATGAGAACCCAGATGAGGCTGGCGCAAATGGTCATCAGGACGGCGGCAAGGTTGAAGATAAGGAAGTTGCGGTCGCGCAGGACGCGCTCGTAGCCGCCGAGGGCTTCAGGCGCGGGGACGAGAGCGGCGTCTGGGGCTTTGGGCGGCATGGTCTCGCGGGCGAAGAAGAGGAGGAGCAGGCCGAAGATGCACAACCCGGCGGCGGCGGAGGTGAAGGCAATGGCGTAAGAAACGGCGGCGGCCAGCCCGCCGATAACCGGGCCGATGGCGATGCCGAGGTTGTGGCTCATGCGCATGAGGGCGTAGGCATCGGGGCGCTTTTTTTCGGGGATGAGGTCGGCCATCATGGCGTCAGAACTGAGGCGGTAGATGGGGTTGAAAACGCCAGAGAGGGCCATCAGGGCGCCAATGCTCCACACGCCGGTGGCCGTGCTGTAGAGGAAGTAGACGAGGCCGTTGCCAAAGAGGCTAAAGACTAACATACCCTTGCGCCCGACGCGGTCTACAATGGGGCCGGTAACGAAAGAGGCGACGACCCCGATAAAGGCGTTGAGGGACATCAGACTGGCGGCCAGGGTGAGGGAAAGGCCAAGGTGTTTGGTGACGTAGATCATCATGAAAGGCCAGACCATGCTGGTGCCGATGGTGCTGATTAACATGCCAGAGAACATGAGCCAGAATTGGGCAGGATACCTGCCGCGCAGGTTGGCGTAGAGGGTCGAAATGGATGCCATGATGGTTTTCCTCGAGGCAAGTATACCTCAAGAAGGGGGCGGTGGACGATGGTCCGAGAAGATAGCTGACCGTAAAGCGAGCGAGGTCAGAAGCGGTGAGGGCGGAGGAGGGGGTGACCGGAGGAACGCGCGGAGGGGTACCAGCTTGCAGTGGGGTCGGCGTCGAGGTCGAGGCCGGCGATGGTGGGGGCAGCAATGGGGGTTCGAAACAATTCGGAACAATTGGGGGGAGTGGGCCGAGGGGGATCAGCGGTGGAGCGTTGATCGCTGTCGGTTGACTGAGAAGGATCATCCGGCGGCGGTGGGGGAGATGCGGGCGGGCAGAGCGCGGCAGGCAGTGGGCCGCTACCGGCGGATGGGGGACGGTCTTCAGACGGCGAGGGGGAGGCGCTTTCAACGGGGCAGGAGGGCGAGAGACTGGGAGGATTGGAAGGTGGGGCGGATGCAGGGGTTGGCTGTGGGGGAGAAGAGTTGGAGGGGAGGGATTGGGCAAGGTAGAGCTGAGCGAGAGAGGCGCGGGAGAGGCTGGCGACGGCAAGGCTGATGACGCGAAGGAGGGCAGCGGCCTGGGGGAGTTCGAGGCACGAGGTTTGGGCGGCAAGGGTGGAGACGCGGTGGAGGAAGGAGCGAAGAAGCTGGATTTCAGCTTCGAGGGAGGGAACGGGGTAGGCAGGATTGGCCGGGGCAGGGATCTGGCGGGCGTAGTAACCGTGCTTGAGGGCGTTGACGTTGCCGGTGGGCGCGCCACGACGGCGGGGGGCTGTGGGTTCGTCCGGAGGGGCTGAAAGGGCGGCTTTTTTGCTTTCTTCGGAGGCGTGGAGGTAACGCTTGAGTTCTTCGAGTTCGGGGATGGTTCCGGCGGTCTCTTCACTGAGGCGGTCGACCTCTTGAGTCCATTCCTCGGGGTGGAGGGAGCCATCGGGGTATTTAGCCTGCTGGTCTGCGTACCACTGCTGGAGCCTGGGGGTGATGTATTGGTTGAAAGAGGGACTGTTCATGGAACCTCGCTTGAGGGATCAGAAGGGAGTTGACCGTAAAGGTTTGAGAGGATGGTAGCATGGGAGGTGCGCAAACGTTTCTGTCATTAAGCGCAAAATGGGGGGGTGTAGGAAAGGCCTTGCTGGTGGAGGGTTTCTCGATACAATTAATGTTAGATTATATAGAGGAAGCAGATAAGGAGACAAAGAATGGCTTATCGTGAAATAAAAGGGAATATTTTTAGTTCAAATGCTCAAGCCATTGTAAACACAGTGAACTGTGTTGGCGTAATGGGGAAAGGAATTGCACTCGAATTTCGCCGACGCTATCCAGAGATGTACAAAATCTATCAGCAGGATTGTAAAGAGGGGAAGCTACAGCCTGGACGAATATACTTTTATTCTTTACCTGAAGTATTGATCCTGAATTTTGCGATTAAGAATGATTGGAAATATCCTTCAAGGGTCGAATGGATCGAGTCTTGCTTACGCCAATTTGTTGCCGAATACAGGCAAAGAGATATTCGATCAGTTGCCTTCCCCTGGATGGGTGCGATGAATGGGGGTATTCCCTTGGAGAAGATCCAGGAAGTTACTCGAAAACACTTAGAAAACCTCACGGATATTGAAATTGAAGTATACAGCTTTGATCCTGATGCAAATGATCCTTTGTTTGATGTATTAAAAAAAATATCCATGCTTCCGAACCCATTCATTTATCAAAAAGAGTCAGGGCTTCAGAGAAAAGCTTATGAAGCAGTCATCAATTCTGTAAAACAGGGAAGAATAAAAAGCCTAGCTCGGCTGGTTGAGTCTCGGATCGTAGGAGACATCTCTATCGATAAGCTTTACGAGTTTTTGAAAAGAAAACTTGTTCTATTGAATAACAACAAAAATGAACAACCACTACACGAAACGCAACTTCCACTGTTCTGATCTATGAACAATGCTTCTCTAGATTTCATTGAATTCTTGTCATCAATCGAATATCAGAAAATAGAGTTTGCGAAATTGATCGGTTCTGATCCAGCCAGAGCATTTGTTTATTATATTGCGCCTCTATCTAACGTGGTGCGAATTTATCAGTCAGGTGGCATATTGCCAAGAAATAAGGCCAAAGGCTATGTCGATTTGTCAGGGCATAGTATTCAAAAGTACCGAGATCGGTTTATTGAATTGAATGGGACTGGGAAAAAACTTGAGGTGCCCTTACATGACTGTGTCAATTTCTTTTTAAACCCCTTCAATCATACTTACTATCAGTTTCGCCGGCATGCTTTGATTCGCGCTCAAGCTGGCGATCCATGGTCTCAATGGGTGTGCATTCTGGAATTGGATTTAAACAGAATCCTGGATAACAACACTCAATGGGCCGTCACGAATAAGAATTTCGCAACGAATGATGCAATGGCTGTTTCCCGAAAAGCAGATTATTCTAACTTTCCTTGGAAGAGAATATACAGCCTAGAGAAAAGCCGATCAAAAGATAAATTTAATGACTTTCGTTCTGCTGAATTCATTGTATATCCAGGTAATCCTCAGGGAAACCCTATCATTTCGACCTCCTGTATAGAGCGAGTTCTCATTGCTGAACAAGATATGAGGTTTGAGCCAAGAGTTACTTACAGTGAGCTACCTTTTGACCTTATAGCGTTTACGGGACCGATGAAACTACAAGTCCTAGAGAATCCCCTCTATAATGATTTCCGATGGGTCACATCACTTGATCGTTTGCAATCTTGTGGTATTTCCAAGCAATCAATTGTAAGAAGCTTTCAACGAATTCTCAATGTTGAATACGAAATAGGTCGGAGCCTAATTTCAAGTTTTACTAATCCACGTGTTGCCAACGGTGGATTGCACGGCACAGCCCATATTGTAAGGGTGATGTTTTGGATACTGATGCTGTCTGAAGCAGCTAAGAATTCCGGAATTTCAATCAGTGAAAGTGAGATCACCGCTGCCTTGTACGCAGGCTTTTTTCATGATTTATGCCGTAAAAGTAATTATGAAGAACCTGATCATGGAAAAGCCGCGGCTAAACACTTTAGAAACACCCTGAGCAATATTCTTCCAGCTGAAACCTTGGAGCGCAGCATCAAAGCGATCACTGTACATTCAGCGGCTTCAGACCCTGATGATGATGATATAGTTTGGAAGCTGGTCAAAGATGCCGACGCCCTAGATCGTGGCAGGTTTGCAGCCCCAGGAAATCCGTCGGGTTGTGATGGAAACAGGTTAAGGATGCCGTTTTTCAAAACAAACTCCAATCTTTTACGGAATTGCTTATGGTCTGCTTACTGGCTTCCGAGGGTTACAGCGTACATCAATTGGAAGGAAAATGCCTGCCAAGATTTCGTTCTGACTCTGCTATCTAGTCTGAATGCGGTTATCAATTATGAAAATCTTCCCAGTTCCACTTCATCTATGGCTCGCAATATATTACTGGAAATGGTGCACCCACCACTTAGGTTGTATTCCTCCTAACCATTCAATAGCAGGCTCTCTACTCAGAGAGATGGTTAGGAATACAAGTAAGCGGCCGGGCCGTATTTTAAATTGTGCATAAACTGCAGGCTGTGTCTGCAATTTACGCACAATTCAGTAAACTACCAGCGGCTGGCATTTCATCCGAAGGTGGGAGTTATATTAGATCTTGCAGGTCGCCCTCGACAAGGTGGATGCGAATGGCGCGGCGGCCGCGGGCGAGGAGGGCTTCGAGGTCGCCGAGAGCCTGGGCACGGAGCAGTGCGCCAAAGGTGAGGCCCTGGGTAGGGATTTCGAGGTCGCTGGCGGGTTCCTGGGTGATCTGAAGGAAGAGGCCGTGGTTGGGGCCGCCTTTGTGAAGCTGGCCGGTGGAGTGGAGGAAACGCGGGCCAAAGCCGAGGGTGGTGGCGCGCCCGGTAGCGTTCAGGATGGCGGCGCGGAGCTTCTGCAGGCGGGCCAACACGCGGGGAGTGCGCGGCAGAAAGGCGTTGATGGCAATATAGTCACCGGCGCGGGCCTGTTCGGCGAAGGCGCGCACGACGTCGGCGAGGGTGCGCGCACCGTTGAGGCCGGGGAAAGCCCAGCCGTAGACGCGCCCGCCGGGGCCTTCCCAGGTGGGTATGCCTTCGTCTAAGATGCGGTTTGCCCGGTAGGCGGCTATTTTTTGCAGGGTGCGAGATTTGCTGTCTTGCACGTCGGGCTGGTCAAAGGCGTTGACACCCAAAACAGCACAGGCGGCGGCGGTGGCGAACTCCCAGCGGAAGAACTCACTGCCGAGGTCATAGGCATCTTTCAACGAAAGGGTGACGGCCGGGTGGCCGGCGGCGCGGAGGCCGGAGAGGCGCGCGTCGAGCTGTCCATCGCGGCGAAGGTAGACGAAGAGGCGGTCGCGCCCGTAGGCGGAGGGAGCGAGCGGGGGTTCGGAGTCGATGGGGACGATGCCCTGACCGGCTTTACCGGAGCTTTCGGCAATGAGCTGTTCTAACCAGGCTCCGAGGGGGGCGAAGGGGGGATCGGCCAGAAAGGTGAGTTTGTCGCGGCCCTGGAGGGCGGCCTCGGCCAGCAATGCGCCCAGGACCAGGCCGGGGTTGCTGCCAGCGGGTTTGGCGGGGGCGCATTCGGCAGACATGCGGGCGGCGCGGACGAGTAAGTCGAGGGCGTTGACACCAATCAGACCAGCGGGGACGAGGCCAAAAGCCGTGAGGGCTGAGAAACGCCCGCCGACGGAGGGATCTCCGAGAAAAACGCGGCGGAATTTGCGTTCGAGGGCGAGGGCTTCGAGAGGGGTAGCGGGATCTGTGATCGCCACGAAGTGACGGGCGGCCTTTTCGCCGAGACGGCGACGGGCGCGCGCCCAGAAGTAATCAAGGTTGGCGGTGATCTCAGCGGTGCCGCCGGATTTGCTGGCGACGATGAAGAGGGTATGTTCAATGGGGGCCCAGCGGGCGGCGGCGCGCACCTGGGCGGGGTCGGTCGAATCGAGGACCTGGAGGGCCAGACCGGGACGACCGTAGACTTCTTGAGGGCCAAAGGCCGCGGCCAGCACTTCGGGGGCGAGGGAAGAGCCGCCCATGCCGATGAGAAGGGCATGGGTGAAGCCCTCGTCCTGGAGTTCTTTGACCAGGCGGGCGATATCGGGGAGGAGGGAGCGGCTGCGGTGGGGAGCTTCCAGCCAGCCCATGCGCTTGCGGATCTCGTCTTGAGCGGCGGGGTCGGAGGTCCACAAGGAGGGGTCGCGGCTCCAGATACGGCGGGGGACGTCATTCTCGGCCAGTTGGGTCACGCGAGCGGCGACGGCCTGCTGGAGCGGCCCCAATTCAGCGGCGGCGGCCTGGCGGCGCTCTTCAATGGTGGCGATCAACGCCTGGAAGGCATCGGCGAAGGCTTTGACCCCTTCAGCTTCGAGCTGATCGGTGACTTCATCCATCGAAATGCCCAGATCAGCAAGGGCTTGCAGTTGGGCGCGGGCGGCATCCACGTTTTCGGTGAGGGAGAGGCGCACCTGACCGTGATCGCCGAAAGCCGCGAGGGTTTGGGGCGGGACCGTGTTGACGGTATCTGGGCCGATCAGTTCTTCGACGTACAGCACGTCTCGATAGGCGGGGTTTTTGGTGCTGGTGGAAGCCCACAGGGGGCGCTGGACTCGTGCGCCCTGGGCTTTGAGGGCCTGGAAGCGGGGGGAGCTAAAGGTTTCTTGAAACAGGGCGTAGGCGAGGCGGGCGTTGGCGATGGCGGCCTTACCCAACAGACGGGCGGCCTGTTCGGCACGCGGGCCTTCCTGGCGGATGATCTCTGCTAAGAGCGCGTCTATTTTCGTATCCACGCGCGAGACGAAGAAGGAAGCGACAGAAGCAATGGAGCCAACCGGCAAGCCGCCCGCCAGGCGTGATTCCAGGCCGCGCAAGTAGGCGTCCATCACTTCGCGATAGCGTTCTAATGAGAAAATGAGGGTGACGTTGACGTTAATACCAGCGGCGATCACTTCTGTGATGGCGGGGATGCCGGCGCGGGTGGCTGGGATTTTAATCATCAGGTTGGGGCGGTCAACGAGGCTCCACAGGCGGCGGGCCTCGGCGATGGTGGCCTGGGTATCGTGGGCAAGAAGGGGGCTGACCTCCAGGCTGACGTAACCATCACCGCCGGCGCTGTCGCGGTAGAGAGGGGTGAAGAGGTCGGCGGCGGCGCGGATGTCTTCGACGGCCAATTGGGTGAAGATCTGGTCGGCGCTCCACCCGGACCAGGCCATGGGGATGAGGCTGGAGTCGTAATCGGAGGATTTGGCAATGGCGTTGTGGAAGATGGAGGGGTTGGAAGTGACGCCGCGAATCTCGCCGCGCTCGATCATGCCGGCCAGTTCGCCGTTTTCTAAGAGGCGGCGCTGAATGTTATCGTACCAGAGCGATTGGCCTAACTCGTGGATTTTTTGGAATGGGTTCATCATTCCTCCTGAGAAGAAGAAAAGATCCACAGATGGACACGGATGAACACAGATATGAGATGGATTTTCTGGCGCATGGAGCCAGAGTCTTGCTATCTGCATCCAGCGGCGTATCGCTGCGGTTAGGTGGATAGAGAACCGGTCGTTCCGGTGGCTTCGAGGCGGCGGATCTTACCGACGCGGCGGCGGTGACGCTCCTCGGTGGAAAATTGGGCCGAGAGGAAGGCGCTCACCAGTTCGGGGGCCAGGGCGGGGCCGATGACGCGCGCGCCGAGGCAGAGGACGTTCATATTGTCGTGTTCGACGCCCTGACGGGCAGAGTAGGTATCGTGGCAGAGACCAGCGTAGATGCCATCGAGCTTATTGGCGGCAATACAAGCGCCCACGCCCGAACCACATACCAGCACACCGCGCTCGGCCTGGCCTGAGAGGATGGCGCGGCCCAGTTTTTCGGCATAATCGGGGTAATCTACCGGATCGGGGCTGTTCACGCCGAGGTCGAGAGGCTCATGACCGGCGGCGCGCACCGCTTCGATAACGGTAGCTTTTAAGGGAAAACCGGCGTGATCCGCCGCTACTGCAACTCGCATGGGTAAAACTCCTTCCCCCCGGATGGAATGAAAGCGCGCGCCGGGGGACGGCCTGGCGCGCGCTGTGACTTTTATAGAATCTGACGGGCGAGGGCGATGACGTTATCCACCGTGAAGCCCAGGTTTTTGAAGGCCACGCCGCCGGGAGCGGAAGCTCCAAAGCGTTCCAGGCTGAGGATCCGGCCTTTAGAGCCGACCCACCGTTCCCAGCCGAGGGAGACGCCGGCCTCAACGGCGAGGCGTTTTTCGAGGCGGGGCGGGAGGACGGAATCGCGGTAGGCGGGGTCTTGGGCGGCGAAGAGTTCCCAACTGGGGAAGGAAACGACGCGGGCGGTAATGCCTTCGCTCGCCAGGCGCTTACCGGCTTCGACGATCAGGACGACTTCGGAGCCGGAGGCCATGAGGATGATCTGCGGTTCTCCGGGGCCAAAATCGGCGAGGACATACGCGCCTTTGCTAAGGCCCTCCGCGGGGGCAAAGACGGAGCGGTCGAGGATGGGGAGATTCTGGCGGGTGAGGGCCAGCACGGTGGGGCGGTGGCGGTTGGCGATGGCAACCTTCCAGGCTTCGCGGACCTCGTTGGCGTCGGCAGGGCGAAGTACGAGAAGGTTAGGGATGGCGCGGAGCGCGGCAAGGTGTTCCACCGGCTGATGGGTCGGGCCGTCTTCGCCGACGCCGATGCTGTCGTGGGTGAAGACCCAGATGGAGCCGAGGTGCGAGAGAGCCGAAAGGCGCACAGGCGGGCGCATATAGTCGGAGAAGACCATAAAGGTTGCGCCGTAGGGGATGATGCCGCCGTGATAGGCCATGCCGTTGACGATGGCGCCCATGGCGTGTTCGCGGACGCCGAAATGGAAGTTGCGCCCGTGAGGACAATCTGCGGCGAAGGCAGGCAGAGTTTCGAGCCAGGTGTTGGTGGAGGGGGCCAGGTCTGCCGAGCCGCCCATGAGTTCGGGGATGCGTTTGGCGAGGGCGTTGAGGACTTTGCCAGAAGCTGAGCGGGTGGCGATGCCCTTGTCATCGGGGGGAAATTCAGGCAGTCCCTGATCCCAGCCGGAGGGCAGTTCGCCAGCGAGGCGGCGGCGCAGTTCGGCGGCCAGGTCAGGATAAGCCTGGGCGTAGGACTGCATGGTTTCCTGCCAGACGCGCTCCCAGTCGGCGCCCCAATCGAGGGACTGGCGGAAGTGGGCTAGGGCTTCGTCTGGCACGTAGAAGCGCGGTTCTTTCGGCCAGCCGAGCTTATCTTTGGCGGCGTTGAGCTCGTCGTCGCCGGGGGCTTCGCCGTGGGCTTTGGCCGTACCCGCGCGGGTGGGCAGGCCGTAGCCGATGACGGTGCGCACCAGGATCAGGGAGGGGCGGGGATCGCCCTTGGCGATCTTGATGGCTTCATCAATGGCGTCAACATCGAGGCCGTTCTCAACGGTCTGCACGTGCCAGCCGTAAGCCTCAAAGCGGCGGGCGCGGTCTTCGGTAAAGGCGAGGTCGGTGGAGCCTTCGATGGAGATTTTGTTGTCGTCGTAGAGGTAAATGAGCTTGCCCAAGCGGAGGTGGCCGGCCAGCGAGGCGGCTTCAGAAGCGACGCCTTCCATGAGGTCGCCGTCGGTGACGATGGCGTAGATATAGTGGTCAATGACCTCATGGCCGGGGCGGTTGTAGAGACTAGCGAGGTGGGCTTCGGCGATTGCCATGCCCACGCCGTTGGCAAAACCCTGTCCGAGCGGGCCGGTGGTGCATTCGACGCCGGGGGTCAGCCCAAATTCGGGGTGGCCGGGGGTGAGACTGCCCCACTGGCGGAAACGCTTAAGTTCATCGAGCGGCAGGTCGTAGCCCGTAAGGTAGAGGAGGCTGTAGAGGAGCATGGAGCCATGCCCGCCGGAGAGGATAAAGCGGTCACGGTTGGGCCAGTTGGGGTTAGCGGGGTTGTGGCGCAGGTGGCGCATCCAGATGGTATAGGCAATCGGGGCAGCGCCCATCGGCAGGCCGGGATGACCTGATTTGGCCTGCTGAACACCATCTGCCGACAAAAAGCGGATGGTGTTGATGGCAAGATTTTGGAGTTCAGGGGATTCGTGCATGAGACACCTTTGAGCGGGAAATGATGACAATGACAGCGCCTCTATTTTACCATTAGAGCGGCGCTTGCCGCGAACAGTTAGCGGTCTGTAAAGAAAACTCAAGGGGGAACTGTGATAGACTCTGGAAACAAGAGAACGATGATGAAATTGCGCAAATGGGCTGTTTTCTTTTCGATGTGGGCATGTGGGCTGAGTCTGCTGCACCTGGTACGGGTACGCTCGCCGCGCCAGCTACTGCTCCGGACTTTGAAGGCAATGGGAGAGGTGCTATCGCCGGTGCTGATGTTGATGGGGGCAGCGGGCGCGGTGATCGGAGCGCGCGCGGGCAGTCCTGTGGCGGTTATCACCGGATGGGTGGGGGCGGCGCTGTCTTTGGATTATATTGTGCGCGTTGGGCGGGCGCGGGCCAATGCCACTCAGGCGCTCCCGCCGGGGCAGAGGGCGGCGGCGGCGCGGGCGCGCCCAATCCGACTGAGAAACACGCCGCGTTGGCAGCGAGATGTGCCGTTTTGGACGAATCCTGAAAGCGGTGAAACGCTGTGCTGTGACCTGTGGCTGCCGCCTCGAGAGGTGCAGCCCTCTGGACTGGCGATCCTATACCTGCACGGCGGGGGGTTCTTCTCGTGCCACAAAGATTTTGGCACGCGGTTCTTTTTCCGCTACCTGGCGGGACAGGGCCACGTAGTGATGGACGCCGACTACCGGCTGGCTCCCAGGGCGGATTTGCATACCATCCAGGCAGACGCGCGCCGCGCCCTGGCCTGGTTGAAGGCCAACGCATCTGCTTTGGGGGCTGACCCGCAAAGGGTGATCGTCATCGGCGGGTCGGCGGGGGCGCTGTTGGCGCTGTTGGTGGCTTATACGCCCGGCCACCCCGATCTGACCCCGCCCGACCTGGCGGGCATAGATCTGAGCGTGCGGGGGGTCGTCTCGTATTATGGAATTGTGGACCTGGCGGATCTGTATCATGGGCTGGCCCCGTTGATGGACCGGCCCGCCCGTTTTGAGCCGGCCCCAGAGATGTTCGACCGGCCGCTGGCAAAGATTGGGGTGCATGCGGGGGCGTGGATTAAAGGAGCCGAGCCGGAGGCGATGCGCATTTACCTGCGCGAAAACGCCGCCATGCTGCGGATTGGCCCGCGCCGGGGAATGAAAATCTTGCTGGGCGGCTCGCCGGAAGAAGCGCCGCAGATGTACGATCTGTTTTCGCCCCTGCATCATGCCGGGCCGGGTTCTCCGCCGACGCTGTTGTTCCACGGCGAGCATGACTACCTGCTGCCGCCCAGCGGGCCGCGCTCGCTCTTTCGGAAGCTCGAAAGCGCCGGGGTGCCGGCGGTGTACGTGGAATTTCCCAAGACCGAGCATACCTTTGACCTGTTCCTGCCGCGCATTTCGCCGCCCGCGCGGGCGGCCCTGCGCCACCTGAGCCGCTTCCTGGCGCAGTTTTAGCGCAGTTCCAGCAGGCCCTTAACTTTGAGCGGGGCTTGTGGTAAAATGAAGCCGGCTTTGAGCAAACCTCTGCGCCTGTAGTGAAGTGGATATCACATCACCCTCCGGAGGTGGGAGCCCGAGTTCGAGTCTCGGCAGGCGCGCTAATGATCCTGGCTGGCGGCGCTGTATACCAGCGCCGTTTTTGTTTCTTTACCCCTTCAGCGCGTCTATGCGGCGTTGAAGATAGGGCGAGAAATAGCCCCGGTAGCGCTGTTGTAAGTCGGGGCGCTGCCAGTCATCCGCGGTGATACGCCCGCGACACAAGGGGGTTCCACAGCCGCAGTCAAATTCGTCGTAAGGGTTGCTGTCGCTCATGGCGTAGTCGAAGCAGACTTCTTCGTCCGGGGCGATTGGGCGCATGGCGACCAGGGCGATCTGGCCGTACAGCCCGGCGTTGGGGTCGCAAGAGTGATTGAAGGCGTCGGCGGGGTCATCGGCAGTGAGGGGCAAGAGGAACAGGTCATCTTCGACTTGCAGGCCGTGGGTGCGGGCGTATTCTGAAAATTCGCTCAGGCGGCTGCCCGGCACGACGACGCCGCCCCAAACCGTGAGGATTTCACCAGGGGCGATGGCGGCGCGGGCAAAGACGCCCACCCCACCCTTGTCTGGCGCGGCACGGCGTTCCAGTTTAGGGGAAAGATACGAGTGAAGTTTGCGGCTCTCCAAGATTAAAGCTCCTTGCGCAGAAGAATACCCAGGTATCTATCCGAAAAACGGGGCCTGGGCGCAGGCTGCAGGCGGGGCAAAGCCACCCATAACGCATACCTAAAACAATTTTCCGGATCGGTACCAAGTTTAACGCGAAATCGAGGCCGGTCAAGGTAGACAGCAGAGCTATTCAGAGCTATTCAGAGCTATTCAGGGCTTTTCACGTGGACAGTAATGAACCTTTTTCCGTTTTTTTCGTTAAGGATACATAGCCCTGTGAAAAAACCGCGGAGCGAGCGGAGAAACCCAGGAAGAAATTCAAAAAAGAGGAACCATCAACCTATGAACCGCCTGACAATCGCTTTTCTGATCCTGCTGGCGCTGCTTCTGAGCGCCTGTAACATCCCCCAGGCGCCGACGCCCGCGCCGGCCACCCCGACCACCCCAGCAGAAGCTACGGCAACGCTGCCGCCCACTGCCACCCTGACATCCCCAACCGAACCCCCCTCTACACCCCAACCGGAGCCGACGGCGACTGTTTCTGGCTTTGTGGTGGTGGACAGCGAAAACAAGGAGTTTAAGGGCTACGATCTGGAAGGGAATTTGCTGTTCCGCTATGCTACCGGCAGTCAGGAAGCGCCTACGCCCCGCGAAGTGCAGGTAGTGGGCCGCAACGTGTATTTTTACTCGAGGCTCGATAAGAAACTGTTCCGCTCCAACCAGGAAGGGCTGTTGTTCCTGCCAAACCTGCCGGGCGAGCACCTGTCGGCGTTTCTGGTCTCGCCGGATGAGCAGAAGATCGCCTGGGCCGAGACGTTTTGGGAAGCCAACCCGGCGTACAGCACCTTGTGGGTGGGGAACATGGACGGGAGCGACGCGCGTCAGGTGGCCGAATTTGACGTTGAAACCACCCCGGCCTTTTATCTGGTCCCCCTGGAATGGACGAACAGCGGGGATTTGATCTTCCAGCAGGCGATGACCGGCTACGGCGGGTATATTCTGTACGACGGCTATAACAGCCTGTATGCCTACAGCCCTTCCAGCGGCGAGATCACGACGTATGTACCGGCGGACGAGCTACACGGGCTGTGCCTCGATACCTACCGCCTGGACCTGAAGCGGGTGGTCTTTCACTGTGATCAAGAAGGGCCGGGCATTGTGGCGCGCAGTCTGGCGGACGGCAGTGAACAGAAAGCCCCAGCCATCGAGGGGTTCCCGATCGTGGGTTCGGCGCGCTACTCGCCTTCAGGGCAGCGGCTGGCCTACAGCGCCGCGCGCGGCAACCCCGAAGCCGAAGCAGGGCAGGTAGTGGTTCTGCCCGGCGACTTGAGCGGGACCGCTCAGGTGCTGGTCAGCATGGAAGGCGGCTTTTACCGCGTGCTGGGGTGGGTAGATGAAGATACACTGCTGGTGGCCCGCAGCGAAGATGCTGTTCCCGGCCATATGACCCTGCTCTTGTCGCTGGATGGCAGGCAAAAGGAGCTGGCGCGCGGTTGGTTTGTGGGATTACTGCGTTAGACATTGCGTTGGTAACGCCGCACGCTAAGCGGTACAATAGGGGATACAAATCGGACAAAATCGGGCGACTTTTGAATTCGGATAACGCCCGGAAGGTTCGTAGGAGGCGAGAAGAATGAAACGCTACCGATCTGTCCCTATTCGCTCTTCGGAGATTACTCCGGAGCATGTGTACCTGAATCGGCGGAAATTTATGCAGGCCGCGGGCGTAATGGGCGCTGGCGCACTGCTGGCGGCCTGCACAACCATTCCTGAACAACCGGCCCAGCAGGACGAAGAAGCGACGGCGGCCCAAATGAAGCCCACTCAGGCGGAACAGGCGGCCCAATCCGCCGCGCAAACCGATGAACTGGGCGACCCGGTAAACACCTACAAGCAGATTACCAACTATAACAACTTCTACGAGTTCACCACCTCAAAAGAAGGCGTGGCGGAGATGGCACAGGCCCTTAAGACCTCTCCCTGGACGGTGGAAGTGGGCGGCCTGGTGAATAAACCACAGACGTTTGGGATCGAGGATCTGCGCAAGAAATTCCCGGCTGAAGAACGCATCTACCGCCTGCGCTGCGTAGAAGCCTGGTCTATGGTCATTCCGTGGATGGGTTTTCCACTGGCACAGCTTTTGAAGGCTGTGGAACCCACCGGAGATGCCAAGTACGTGGCCTTTCAGACTCTGTATGATCCCGATCAGATGCCCGGCCAGCGCGTTGGGTTTTACCCCTGGCCGTATACCGAGGGGCTGAGGCTGGATGAGGCCATGCACGATCTGACGTTAATGGTCACGGGGCTGTACGGCAAGGAACTACCGCCACAAAACGGCGCTCCGCTGCGGCTGGCCGTGCCATGGAAGTATGGCTTTAAGAGCATCAAGGCGATTGTGCGGATTGACCTGGTGGCGGAGATGCCCAAGACGCTGTGGTCTGCGATTGCGCCGGAAGAATATGGCTTTTACGCCAACGTCAACCCTGAAGTAGATCACCCGCGCTGGTCTCAGGCCACCGAGCGGCGGATCGGCGAGAACCGGCGGCGCGAGACGTTGATGTTCAACGGTTATGCCGACGAAGTGGCCGGCCTGTACAGCGACATGGACTTGAGGGTGAATTATTAATGCAGCCTGGGCGGCCCACTCCCCGGCGTAAGCGTTATGCGTGGCTGCAAATCCTCACGCACGCGGCGGCGTGGATGCCGCTAGTGGTATTGGGCCGAGATTACGCTACCGATCATCTGACGATCAACCCCATCCAGGCGGCTGAGCAGCGCACGGGGTTCACGGCGCTGGTTTTGCTGATGCTGTCTTTGGCGTGTACGCCGCTTTTTACCCTCACGCGCTTCGCGCCGTTCAACAACCTGCGCCGCCCATTGGGGCTGTATGCCTTTGCTTATGCCGCCCTGCACCTGTTTCTGTTTGTGGGGATTGATTACGGCTTTCAACTCCGGCTGATCTGGCTGGACGTGAGCAGTAAACGCTATATTCTGGTGGGGCTGGCGGCCTTTCTCATCCTGCTGCCGCTGGCAGTTACGTCAATCCACTGGATTATGGTGAAGATGGGCAAGAAATGGAAGCGCCTGCACCGGCTGGTGTACCTGGCGGGCGGGCTGGCGGTGCTGCATTTTGCCTGGGTGGTTAAAGGGGATATTACCCGGCTGCAAGGGGATATCGCGCGCCCCCTGCTGGTCGGGATCATCCTGGCGCTGCTGCTGGTGATGCGCCTGCCGCCTATTCGCAAAAGGCTGGCCGATTGGGGGCGGCGGAATTTTGCCAGAGCGCCGCGCAAGGACAGCAGTCAGAGCCGGATGGGTTCTAAATCTTAATGCGGCCGTGTTCGAGCAGCCAGTTGACGGCCTCTTGCACGGCCTGGAGCGAGCTGTAGCGAGGATTGTAGGCGATCAACCGGCGGGCCTTGTCAATGGAGCAGTTAGGGCTGTGAGCGATATGGTCCCAGGTGGCGGCGGCCTCTTCAGGCGTGACGGTTTCGCGCCAGCGTTCCCAGGGTAAAAATTCCAGACGAGCGGGCTCGCCGAACCAGGCCGCCATGGATTCGGCATACCCGCGCAGGGTCAGGGCGGCAGGCGAGACTACGTGGAAGCTCTCGCCGATGGCATTGGAACGATTCGCCATTGCCTGCAAGAAGCTTTGGGCGACATCATCGGCGTGGACATGATGGACGGTTTCGAGCCCCAGGTTGGGCAGGGTGAGGGTCTCTCCGCGCGCCAAACGCACGAAAACTTCGGGGTTAAAATGGCCGGCGGGGTTCAGCGGAGCCCACCCTGGGCCAACGATATGCCCTGGGTGCAGGATGGCGGCGGGAAAACCGTTGAGGCGGGCTTCTTTGAGCAGGTAGGCCTCGATGGCGGCCTTCTGGATGCCATACTCACCAAAGGGGCGGCGCGGCTGTTCCTCGGTGGTAGGAACCTGCACGCTGTGGCCGTGAACCCAGATCGTCCCGCAGTGCAGGAAGTGCTGGACCCGCCCGCGCAGTGCCTCTACCAGGTGACAGGCGCTTTCGAGCTTAAAGCAAATCATGTCAATGACCACATCCGGCTGCAAGGCGGCAATCGCGCCGCCGAAGGTCCCTTCTAACTCGGCCTGGGCGCGGTCCATCTCCACCATTTCCACTTCGCCCCAGGCTCCATGGGGGCGGTAAGGTTCGCGGCGGCCCCGCGTGACGCACACTACCTGATGACCATTTTCAACCAGCCGTGGAATCAGGTAGGTTCCGACATGGCCCGTTCCGCCAATCACGATCACCCGCATGTTAACCTCCTCGCGAATAATAACTTGCTACAATTTGTTCCAAAACGGCATTGGTGCGCGCGGCGCTCTCGCCGGTAGATGGGCAGCGCCCCACGCCCCGCAGTTCATCTACCACCGTTTGAATCAGGGGTTGTTGGATAGGGTCCTGGCGCTGGAAAGAAAATTCTTCAACGCCGCGCTCCGCTTCCAGACGGAGCGGCTGTTGATCAAAGAAGGAAAAGGTGAGGCCGCCGCGACTGCCAATGATCTGCGCCTGGTCGGCGCGCTGGCCTGGCGCGGCTGTGAAGCACCACACTCCGCTACCCAACACGCCTGATGCGTGCCGCCAACAGGCGGAGACGACATCTTCTGCGGGGT